>Ga0307478_10000374_pt1 | contig 48203 bp, 75 predicted proteins | sample atmos_gasesECM4C_2_FD_203713 | JGI IMG/M metagenome (GOLD analysis project Ga0307478, IMG submission 203713) | Hardwood forest soil microbial communities from Morgan-Monroe State Forest, Indiana, United States - atmos_gasesECM4C_05 | ecosystem: Environmental > Terrestrial > Soil > Temperate...
GCAACGACTCAATCCTCAAAACGATTTCCATATCTGTGTCGATCTGCATTTCCGTTTACCTCGCAATCACTTACTGTCACTATAGTACCAAAATGGTACTATAGTGTCAATGGGGGCCTTCCACTTTCCGGTAGGGCTAGAAACAAGTTTTAGCTGGTGAGAATGCGGTCGCGAACCGTCTCGGCGACGGCTTTCATCATGAGTGGCGGCACGGAGTTTCCTAGCTGCGCCCACTGCTGCGTGTACTTGCCCGTAAGGATGAAGTCGTCGGGATACGCGCAGATGCGTTTGAGTTCCGCGATCGCGAATTTACGGCACTCATACGGATGAGTGATTGACGCGATGCCAGGCCGCCCACCCGTCGCCATCACCGGAGGACACGGTTCAGCGGGTTGAGGTCGGATGAGATCGAAGTGTTTCTTCGACTGGCCGCCGAGTTTCAATCGCGGCCACTCATCCCATATCGGACCCTTCAACGGTACGGGTGGCGCGTCGTCGATCAGGTTCTCCAACGCCTCACTGAGTGAGTAGCGATACTTTAGCGGTAATGGATGAACGGGGTCCATGCCGAGATCTTCACGTACGCCCATGAAGATGATGCGATGACGCCGCTGCGGTACGCCGAGCCATTGCGCGTCGAGCAGTCGCGCCACCACGCGATACCCGCACGCCTTCAATGCCGGGAGGATTTCAAGGAACCATCCCTTCGATACTCCGAGCACGAGGCCCCACACGTTCTCTGCGATGAAGGTTCGTGGCTGAAGCCCGCGCAGCAATCGGATGTACTCATCGAACAGCGTCTCGTTGCATTGCCTCGCGCCATGATCGTAGACCTTCTCCTTGCCCCATCCCTTCTGTCGCGTACCGACCGTCGAGAATGCCTGGCACGGTGGCGAACCGTCGAACAGGTCGAGCTCGCCGGGCTTGAGATGAATCGCCTCAAGAATTTCTTCGGGTCGCACCTGGCGAATGTCGCGATCGTCGAGGATAGTACCGGGGCTCATGTTGGCGCGATAGGAGTCCTGCGCGGCGGGAGAGAATTCATTCGCCCACAGTATGCGATATCCAGCCATGCGATAACCGAGACAGGAACCGCCGCAACCTGAGAACGTAGACACGACGTTGAGACCGTTCCAGGGCAGCGCGGCGATCTCTGCCATCGAGGGCACATGGTAGGGCGGTTTGGATTCCCGCCGTCGTCGACGCGGAGGCTCAGGCCGGTCGTCGACCGAGACGCGATAGTGTGAGGTTGTCGTTGGTCCTAAGATCGGAGGACACGGCTTATTTTTGATCTCACCTTTGGAGTAAAGCCCCCCGGTATTATGAACGACTTTTAGCATCGCCCTGATCCTCTCTGGGTGGCGTGTCATTTTCTGACGTACCCGCGGAACGGATAGCAACCCCGCCGCTCCATTGAAAACCGCATCGCGGACACACATGCTCGATTTCAATGCTCTCATCGTATTCGGCGAACCCACTCGGCGGCGTCGGCCCCTCCAGGCGCAGCGATAATTCTTCGCTGTCAAACCCCGTCAGCGTCAGGTCGAAACCGAAGTCCTTGAGATCTTCGAGTTCAAGCGACAACAGCTCTTCATCCCACTCTGCCCACGTCGCCGACCGATTCGCCAGGAGACGGAACGCCTTGACCTGGGCATCCGTCCATTCATCACAGAGGATGACCGGCACCGTCTTGAGCGGAATCTGTTGCGCGGCCTTTAGCCGCAGATGGCCGTCGATCACAGCGCCGTCAGATCGGGCGAGGATAGGAATTTTGAAACCGAACTCCTTGATCGAAGACATCATCTGATCGACGACGTGATCATTGCGGCGGGGGTTACGAGCGTAGGGAATCAGGCGCGAGATCGGCCACTGCTCTACGGTGCTCTTCGGCATAATCGAACCTCACTTGGTAGCAACGCTTTTTACTTCGGAGGTTTTGTTCTTGGTTACCTGGGCGTGCAGAAACGAGCCGAGTTTTATGATCAAAACCAGAAGGACGGTAGTCTCGATTCCAACAACTGAGACGAGCACATCGGTGAGGGTTTCATGTGTCATGTTGTTCTCCATTTCCGTGCCACAGATTGAATGCATCGCGGCGACGCTTTACCAGGCCGGGGAGTTTGCGGCCACCCGCCAGCACCCAGCGATGTAGTTCGATGGCCGCGTTGTCGTAGTTGCCCGCGTTCAACAAGCGCAGCAACGTCGAGTTGGCTAGGCGGCCCTGGCCGAGATTGAAGACGAAGTCGACGAGTGCATCAAACTGTCCCTGTGTCAGCGGCACGAGCACGAGCCGCGTGACCGACTTCTCCGCGATCGCGACGTCGGCATCAAAGAGTTCGGTCGCCTGTTCTCGCGTGATCGTCTTAGGGAACGACTCGCCGGGTTTGATGAGATGGCCCCACCCGATGGTGGCGTGTCCGGCAGGGTCCAGGTAGACGTGGTCGACATAACCCTCATGCAGTTGAATCATCTTGCGTGCTTCATCACTTAGCTTCATATTCATCCTCATCATCGAGCAAGCTGGGTGGCCAGCCCGATCTGAAATCGTAATTTTCTGGATGGTCGCTAGCCTTGATATCGCGCTTGTGCTGCTCTGCCGCTCGCTGGATGCTTTCACGATATTCGATGAGCGCCTTCATCAGTTCGCGGAAACTATCACCATCGAACTCAGAGACTACGCCCTCGATACTGGAAAGAAATATCGGCGCATCCGGGTCGAAGAGCAATTGCGCTGCGGCGAAGTTGATATCGGACTGTCCGCGTAGATCGGTGGAATAGCGATTGCCGTTGAACTCAAAGCCAGCGTCAATGCGGCGTCGCCGCTCTACGCGAACTCCTTCGAGCAAGGCTTCACGGCGCTCATCGAGCGATGGCGGCGGTGGCGCGGCAAAGCTGCCATCTTCATTCACCACCCAACCCACAGCAACATCCGGCAGATCGGATACATCGACCCAGTGCATGTCGGGCGCGTTGTCAGGGAAGGGAACGTTTTTGATCTTGGGATAAATGCCGACGACGTGATCATCTTCGATCTTCGCCATCATCGCTATGATCTCGTCTTTGATCAGTGTGGGTATTTCCATCTTGCCCTCCTAATAGCCAACAGCGAATACCTGCGGCGTAGTTCCGTTGACGCCATCGTCGCCACGCCGGGCGCGGCGAAGATTGACTAAACCATTGTTGAATCCGGTGGTCTGGTAGATCATGATTTGGTTGTCTGGCCCGCTCGTCCAGATGGTCGTCACCTGACAATTGAGGCAGGCGTGTGGGAACCACATCGGAAAATTGACGGCCTGATATACCGTCCCGCTCGCCGTCTGGTTGTAGCCCTGCGCCCATTGAAAGATCAGCCCGTTGGGTAGCCGCATCCACCCATTGAATGCACCCATATCGATAACACCGGTGGGCATGAGGCCCGCAATCTGATTGCGCACATCATCGAACTGCGGCGTTGCCCAGTTCAGTAGGTATGCCTGCACATTGTTAGTGTGCGTAACCGACTCATGCACTGCTGCGACTTGCGCGTTATTGGCCAGATTTTGTGCGTGCTCGTTGGTAGCGTAGTTGGCTAACCGCTCTTCGACGTAAGAGCGCAAAGCGAAATGCTCGTTCGTCCAGGCATGGGTAGCGTAGTTGCCTAGTATCTCATGGACCCAAGACTGCAAAGCGAAGTTGCCCAACGTCCATTGCTCAAGCTCATGGCGCTGTCCGGCGACATACTGCGAAACGTAATCGCCGACCCAGTTCATCCTTGCGTAGTAAGCCTCCGCGTCGGTGATACGCAGATAAAGTAGATCGGCCATTCCTTCGGTGAGATAGCCATAGCCGCCGATCATATCCATAACGATGTAACGGATGAGGGCTTCAGCGTCATGGCGGCGGCACGGCATCAATTCCCAATAGCCGGATGCATCGCCGACGGGGTCGACGCCTGTGCAGGGAACAAGGTTCCAATAGACCGAACCGTTTGAGCCGATGCACATGCCCAATCCCTGATAGCTTTCGTCGGGCGAATACTCGGCGACGCCGAGACGACAAATGTATTTGACCGCCGCCGACGTAATGAAGTCGCGAGCATTGAATTTGGCTGCTGGCGGTCGCGTCTGAGTTTCGGTAGACCAACCCGCACCGATCTCAACCGCTGACATATCTGCTCTGCCGCCATGCTCAGCGACAGCGGGGAACGTTGCATCGGGTCGTGTGTAGGTCGACATTTTCGCCTCTCTTACCAATAGATTTGTACAAAGCCGGGGCCAGCGGGGCCTATAACCGTAGAACCTCCACCACCGCAACCGCGTGCGCCGCGAGACCAGTTCATTGCAGTTCCCGCATTCAGGCCAGAGGGAGTGCCGCTGCCGCCATGGACGCCACCGCCATCACCGCCGCGCAGCCCCGGAACACCCCATCTTCCGTTGACGCCATTGGTTCGAGTCATGGAGATGACGTGATCGCCGCCATTGGTAATTCCGCCTGTGGTGCCGCCGCCGCCCGGTGCGGCGAAGCTCCCGTTAGCTCCCGGTGCAACGAACAGGTTCGGCGTCACTATTGGCGTGTGCGTAGAAAATTGCGCCTGCGTATTTCCGGCCTCGCGTATGTTGATGGTCAAAGGAAACATGTTCGCAGTGATTCCCTGCAAGGTCGCTTCGAGCAGCCCGCCTTCGCCGCCGCCATGCCCGCCAGTCGGGGCTTCGCCACCGGAGCCGCCTGACCCTTTCAATACGAGCCGCAGGTGGATGCCCTCGGGATGAGTTGCGAGGGTGGGAATTTCAGAGGCGTTGACAAAGAAGGTTCCCAGCATCGCGAACTCGATGTAGTGCAGCATGATGTCAACTGCGATAGGCGTGAGCCATGGCCGCCAGAAGTTGGTATCGAATAGCGAGTTGCCAGTGTTCCCGTCAGTCATGCTTTGGTAGATGATGCTTGATGTTGTGTCCAGTACCATCGCGCCCGCGTTGTACATGTCGCCCGAACGAAAAACTCGCAGCCCTGCATTGTCGAGCGCGAGAAACGTATCTTGAGCATTTACTTGTGTCTCGAAGATTGCCGAAGCATCAGCCTCAGTCATAAACCGCGCATCGGCCTGTTCCGGGGTTATGAACGTAGCCGCAGCATCGGTCCTGGTTATGAAGTCGGCAAGCGTCTCATCCAGTTGTTCACGGCTTATGACGTCACCCTTGAGTACATAGCGTTCGTCGGCTTGCGCCTCAGTGAGAAAGAGTGCTTCGGCCTGTTCGGTAGTGAGATAGTGCTCTTCGAGTGCGGCCTTGGTCACGAACTCGATCGCGGCATTAGCTTGTGTCAGAAACAACGAGTACGCTGCTTCCCGCGTGTGGAAGTGCTCACTTGCCGATTCGGGAGTAAGAAAGATTTCTTCTGCCTGCGCCTGCGTCATGTACAGTGCATCGAGATCGCTCTTTCGCCAGGGCAGCTGCTCCCACCAGCCGGCGAGCGCGTCTGGCAGATGGCCAACGTTTGCGTCAACAGTCGAATAGTAGAAGCTGTCTTCAAAGATCACGATGCTTCCCACGCTGTACTCAGCGTCGAGCACCCACGCGGGCACGCCGGTCGTCAGGTAGTAGAGCACGCCGTTGATCGCGTATTGCAGCGCGTTGTTGATCGACTGGCGTGTCGGCTTTTCGTTCGTACCCGATGGATATCCCGCCGCCATCTCTTCGTGAGTCAGCGGCAGCATCACTTCATCTGCGGCCCACGGACGCGGGAAAAATCTCGGAATCGTAATTGCCATGATGACCCCCTACCAATCCACAGTGATGAAACCTTCAGCCGCATTGCCAACAGGCTCGCCGCCGAACCAACTGCTGCCGCCACCACCATGAACTCCTGTCGCAAACGTAGTAAAGACTTCACAGCCCGAAAGCGTGGCATTGGCTGCGACAGTCTCAAAGAGAACCACGATGTTTCCGTTGCTATCACTGCGTGCGCGATAGTCCACGGCCAAGGCTGTGCGAAGTCCTGCTATACCTTCAGGGCTGAAATTGGTAGCTACTCGCACGCCATTGAAAGTGATGTTGATAATTCGCCGCTCCGTGCCGCCAGCACCATCATCGACAAAGTGCAAACGCACAACATATTCGGTGTTCGGTTCAAGTGGCAACGTGAGTGTCCAATTGATATCGAAGCGGATCGTGTCGTAAATGACCCGAGGCGCAACATTTGGGCGACTCATATTGAGTTCTTCGCCTGACATCCAATCAAACCCACTGCCCGCTGTAAAAATAGCACCCGCATCGCTCATCCAGTCGGCGAGTGCTGGCCCACCCGCGTTCCATCCATAAACGCGAGTCATCGCTGGCAATCCTAGAAACTCCATTTCGATGCCATTGAGAATTGGATCAACCCCAACATTAGGCGGTATCGCCTCAAACCAGATGTGTAGCCCCTCAGCGTTCGCCGTCACATCTGTCTCTAAGATGTACGCAATGAATTGACCTCCGGCCCGCTCAAAGACATTGAAGTTTCGCGCAATCCACCGGTTGTTTACTGCTACATCAAAACTGCGACTGCCTGACTCATCCCAGCACTCACAGAAGTGCAAGCGCAGACGATAGACCCAGCCGGGAGTAACCGTCGGCGGGGAAATCCTATAACTAAACGGAGTTGGCGTACCTCCACCCCCAAAGCGACAAGTTCGATAGACCATGTCCGGCGCGGGGCGAACGACTCGACTAATGTCAATCGTCGCCGCTGCATCAGTAGCAGTGACATTTCCGCCCGTATACCACCTGTCTTCCCAACCCGGTTCGCCAAGAAGCGCAGCACCGCAATTGATCGGAGCCATGCCGCTTGGCATCGGCAAGACTGGAAAGATTTCGATTCCGTTGATCTGCGGAGCGTCGGTGACACCCCAAAACCCGATATTGAATTGGCCGAACTGACTTGCCTGTACTACAAATGTTTGAACGTTGGCGATGCGTGCTCCACCCGCTGCTGCGAAAATATCAAAATTCTCCAGCACAAAGTCCAAGTTGACCCTGATATGGAATACACGTTGTCCAGCAACTTCAACGAAATGCTCGCAAAAGTGAAAACGAATAACGTGAAGAACGAAAGGTGCAGCAAAATTGAGAACGTTATAACTCAGGGTATTGGTTGGAGTTATATATCGCGCCGACTGGTAAATCTCCATCGGTGCGGGTCGCAGGACTTGACTCATATCAATAACGCTGTCGGGGATGTTGTACGTTGAAGTTGGCAAGCCACCGCCGCCTTGATATCCAGTATCGACACCCCACGCGCCAACGACGTCGCCGCCACAGTTGATAGTTCGCAGCGGCATACCACTGCCGCCGCCAGCTCCACCGCCATCACCACTGCGAAACCCCGGCCATGCGAACTTCCCATGAGCGCCGGGTATCTTCTCCACTGCCATGAGCCCACGGCCAAGCGCGACCGTGGCTTGATCGCCGCCTAGTCCGGGCTCTTCCTCCGTCGCGTCGCTGCCGGGCGATACGCTGAGTAATGTGACCAGCGGGAGGATTTCAATTCCGGCGATAATGGGCGGGTGTGCCTGCGGAGTAAATGTAATAACGATCTGCCCTTGAACGTTCGCCGTTGCGAGCGTCGTTTCTATATAGGCGATGCGAACACCGCCTGTCGCCTCGATAATGTTGAACTGATCCAGAATCATGATGTTGTTGACGACTACCCTGAATCGACGATGGGGCCAACCGCCTTCTGTCCAGAGTTCGCAGAAATGTAAACGCACAATCTGATACGACCCCGGCGTATAGCCGCCGAAGGTATAGACCAATGGGGTGGGATCATCGAAACGCACCGACCGATAGACTTCTTCCGGCGCGGGCGACTCAACATGACTGAGATCAATCGGCCCACTACCGGGATCACCGTGCGCTACGCCCCCGCCGAAACCCTCGTCGGCTCGCCAAGTCTCAAGGGCACCACCCCCACAATTTACTTGTAGCGTCTGATTCCCAAACCTGTTGATAGATGACTGCTGCCCCGGACCGCCAACGATAAGCATTAGAGGAAACATTGACTCTTCCACGACGGCAGTGGCAGTAATCTCTGCGCCCTCGCCGCCGCCGCCCACTCCATAACCCCTGCCGCCGCCAGCCTTGAGACGAAATCTTGCCAGAATTTCGCCGTGCGTTTCCACTTCCGGCAACAGTAGATCTTCCAGGGCGAGACTGTACGTTCCGCTCTCGGTATACGTCAGTCTGTGCGCCCACTCTCCCGCGCCCGATGGCACCACATAGGGCGGCGTCCACTCTGTCCAATACTCTTCATCATCTAGTGGGTGGCCTATGTTGTCGTCGGCCAGGCTACGATAGATCATCTTCGTTTCAGAGTCGAACGCGAGCACGCCGAAACTATAAGTCGCCTCGGGACGATAGCGGCTGATAGCTGCATTGATCTTGGCTTCGAAGCGTGCCTTCGCATCTTCCGACGTAAGGTAGATAGCTTCACCGCGATCGCGAGTGAGATGGGTTTCATCGTCAAGCGTGAGATAAAGTTCTTTACCGTCGGCGAGGGTCAAATACTCTTGCAAGACTTCGGCCAGCACTTCAGCCGAGATCGTATCTTCGTAAATCGCATAACGTTCATCAGCGATAGCCACGGTAAGGAACAGGCTGATAGCCTCTTCGCGAGTGATGTACTCAGCCTCCAACGCAGCCTGAGTCACATAGAGCAACGCCATCTTTGACGGCGTGATAAACAACGCTTCCATCTGCGCTTTGGGATAAAAACGTTCATCGGCATCAGTAAAGCTGACGAAGCGTGAATTGCCAAACTCCATCGTCAGGTAGATCGCGTCGAGCGCATCCTTGCGCCATGGCAGCGGTTCCCACATGATGGTGGCACCATCGGGTGCGCCATCACTGGGCGCTATTGCTAAGAGAAAAGTGTTCTGATTGCGGACGATGCTACCTACCGCATACTGAACCTCGGCACTCCACTCCGGGACGCCATGCGTAAGGAAGTAGATGATGCCGCCAGTAGCGTACCGCAGGGCCTTGTTCAACGTCTGTCGCGTTGGGCGCTGCTCCGTGCCACCGGGAAAGGCTGCGACCATCTCTCCCTCAGTGAGTTCCGGCAGCTGCTCGTTAGCGGCCCACGGACGCGGATAAAACTTCGGAACGGTTATGGCCATTGAAACTCCCTCTCTCATTCATGTCGACCATCAGTGCAAGGTAGCCTTCCCCAAAACCCTCAGTATTGGCTTGATGATCGAAGCCGAAGACTGGCAAGCCTCCATCCCAATAAACAAAGTCGCGCAAGTCCACGCCCGCCGGTCGCGGCAGAATATCGAAGTCGCGAATCAGGTAGACCTCGACCGGAGTCAGGATATGGCCGACGTTTACATCAAACGTCATGTTTCTGTTGTTCTCGACGAATGCCAGGTCAGCGCCGAATAACAGGACGAGTGACTGCGCGATCTCGGGTGTATAGCCGTGAGAATGATTGCGCAAGATCTCGGCGTGGATAACCATGCGTTGCATCTCGTAAAGGTGTTCCAGGTCGATCTCGCTCTCACCTTCCTCGCGCCAGCGCCCGCCGATAACATCCGGCGCACTCTCGTCCCATAGGGGCAATGCATATTGCTGCCCTTCAAAGCCAACGAAGATAAAAAGCGTTTGCTCACTGTAGACGATCGGCGCACCAACGATCTCGGCGATCTTGTACAACGCATCGCCTCGCGCAAACGCAATGTCGCGCCACAACAACATGCGCTGACCCGCATCGAGGATGGGCTGTATCTGCCGCAGGACCGCCGTCAGAAAGGCGCGATAATTCTGCTGGTCGCGATGCCGCGATGTAATCCTGGCTAGTGACTCCGCGACGATATCATTCGGTTCCATTCTTCCTACACTCCAACAACTTCGATTTGGCTGGCATCGGTCACAGCTATTCCGTTGAACGGGACTTCGATGAAATCACGATGTTGAATATCTTCGGGACTAGTACCCATGAGCACACCGAATATAGCGAAAGTAGTGCCAGCTGCATTGATGGGGATATAGAGGCGTGAACGGACTACGGGCTCACCGATGCCGCTGTTTATCCGCATCCACTCGACGATGTTGTTCTGGATTACCGTGATGGTGTGATGCTCCCATCCGTAAAGCACGCGCACTTCAACGCGAATCCAGATAGGTACGATCGGTGGACGCATGAAGGTGACGTAGTGCTGAAATCCGAACTCATCAAAGACCGGCACGGTCACGTTGCCATATTGCCCGCTGCCGACTGGCTCACGCAGAAAGATTGCATCAGCGATCGCGTTATCCGCGCCACCCTGCACAATGACAGAGAAGCTATGCGGCGGCAGACCAAAGGCATTGGTGACGTCGGTCTTGTTTTCGTAAGTCTGCACCTGTACCACATTCGGCAAGTTGGCGACCGCGCCTTTGATGCCTTCGAGAATCGATTGTGATGGCGTAGTTACAGAGAACGCTCGACGCAGGCGCAAAGCGTAGTCAGTTTCGCGATCGCGACCGATCAGGGCATCATGCGGGTTGGTCACGCTGCGCACGCTGAAGATCGGCATCATCATTCGCGTGATGGTATTAGCTGGTGCAGCAATCGCGCCTACGTCAGCAGCCAATACGCCTACCGACCCTGTGCCGTTGGCCGCGATCGTGCAATCTTCGAGCGTGTAAAACAGCGTGTTATTTACGGTGCAACGCAGATTGCTGTTACGGGGAACGACCGCGCCCACGTTGCCGGTAAAGACTACCGACGAAGCTGATTGCGTTCCATTGATGATGCGGATGCCGTTGTACTCCACGATACGGGCGAGCGTGACGCCTGAAGCGGTCGACGGAAAACCGGAATCATAGACCGCTTGCATCATTTGTCCTAACTGATCGATCGCATTCGAGAATGTACCGAGCAGTTGCCCGTCCTTGGTCGCGGGGTCGAGGTTGGCTTCAGGGTAGATTCTGAGAACATCCAGGCGCATCGTTTCAAGGATGGTGAAGAGATCGTCGCGTTCAAAGCCTCGGTCGATTAGCTGTGTGCTCATGCTCGCCGTCCTGTGGGTAGTATCTGGATGAAATGGACGATGAAATCGTCACTGTATTCGGTCGTGACGTTGAGCGTCATATCCACGGTGAACGTCCTATGGTCGAACGTCATTTGCAGATTGTTGATCGCTACGACGCCTTCGGTATCACGCACGCAGCGGCGCACTTCAGCTTCGAGCAGAGTAGTCGCTGGCGGCATCGAGCCCAGGATGGCTGGCCAGTTTACCCCTGCCGTGATATCCAAAAACCATTCACTCAGCCATAGCAACAGGCGGTTTTCCAGCAACAATGCGATGGCCGCATTCTCGGTCAGGTAGTCGGCCAGGCTGTGGCCGAATACGAAATCGCCGTTCTCGTCTTCACGCCGCATGATCATAGTGGTGGTCCCGTATTGCTTGGTCCCGACTCCACGCCGGGATGCGTGTGATGTTGCAAGCTAATCGCGCCCGCCGTCATATCGCCGTCACTGCGCACGCTTCCAGTTACGACCAGGCTGCCGTCGACTTTCACGGTCGACGCCTTAAGCGTGATCTGGCCTTGTTGCATTTCGATGTGGTCGTCGCCCTGGTCAAGATGAATTTGCCCGTTGTCGTGGATGCGGATGCGGGTCCGGCCGTCAGCGGTACGCAACTCGACTTCATTCACGTTGTAGTCCGTGAGATGATGTGGCCGCGATCGTACGCCGACCAGGGCAAATGCGTCGGAAAGCGAATGCTTGCGAAGGTCGGCCTGTTCACTGCTGTTGCCTTGTTCGTACCAGTTGTCGAAAGAGCGTTCGGAAAAAAACACTAAGCACTCATCACCGCTCACGATGGGAAACGTCAGCGCGAAGCCTTTGCCCGACAGAAAGATCACAGGCACATCCACCAGGGGCGCGACGTCGACCCACTCGGCGGCCTGATTGTCGGGGAAGACGATCTTCTTGATAGCGAGTTGCACCCTGACGGTCTGCTCATCGGGGTCGAAGCTATCGATGATGCCAGGGCAGCATGTATGGATGTTGCTAAGCGCGGAATCGATCAAAGCCCGCTGCGCGACCAGCTGCTCGTCATCCTCGCCGCAGAGCTGCGCGTCGCGGTTCAACTGCCATTGTGTGTTCGCGTCGATCATGCGCTTTGCCCGCCTATCGGTACTGCCGCAGTCGTATTGCTGGAAGTCGTTGGCAAGGGTTGCCCCAGGCCGACGCAAAGCACTTCAGTAAACCAGTCGTTTCCGTGCGTATCTCCCATGTGGCGCACCTTGAAAACTTTGTAGATGCCGTCCTTGTTCAAATTGACAATCGGCGGTTGCGGCTGACCCTGAGCGGCACTCTGTCGTCGACCGCGATTGATACGCGCCCGTATTGCCGAGTTATCGAGCTTGACGGCGCTGTTGACCGAGATATCGGGATTGAGCAGACACTTAGCCGTGATGCCCTTGCTGGTGCGTTCAGCCGCTTCGAGCAAACCCGTCTCAGCCGTCAATACCGTGGCGCTGTTCGGATTCAGCATGCTATCGGCGCGAACCATCTGTAATGCCCCATTCTGAATCGACCAGTTACAACCGTTAGTGCGGGCGATCTCATCGAGGGTTTCGTGCGCCATCTTCGAATAGGTACGCCCGCGCAGACTGCCGGACGGGTTCAGTTGCAGTGGTCCTTTTTTCACGTTCGGCAATTGCTCGCGGCAATAGTCGACGACCGCTTCATCCGTCGAGCCCGCCGCAAAGGTATGGTTGATGAAGGTGTTGCGAAACGCCTGGTCGCCATCACCGCAGACCAATTCAGTAATCCAGTCGGTCTTGTCGGCGTAGTTCGCGACGAACTGCGTATTGCCAGAGAACAACAGTCTGACTCCACCTTCATAGCCCGCGTTGAAGATCACGTCGGTATACTCGTCCTGAATCAGCGCGGCATGGTTCGGCGTCAGGTTGAAGATCTGAAACTTCGCCTGGTTCGGTTCTTTCTGTAGCGACTTGCTGATCTCGAACGCCACGCGCAATCCGGCCTTGGTCAAGTTGTCGACGGTAAGGCCGCGCCCGCGGGTGCCGGTGATCAGTTGATAGCGACGAAACCATTGCAGCTGTGTCATTGGCTCTATCCCATTCGTTCAGAGAGTGTGGCGATGGTGGCTTCGAGTGCAGCAACCCTCGCTTCCAGCGCATCGACATATTGCTTGGTGGCTGCGTGTAGCGGCAACGTTGGGTCGGCGGCCAAAAGCAATGTCGCACCGGGAGTGAAGCTGACCGTGCAGTTAGAAAAGATGAATCCAGTGTCATTGAAGCGAGAGCGAAGAACCGTGTTGAATCCATCAACGATAAGCGTCTGTTCACGGAATCGCATCTCGTTCGTTGCCATGAAGCTGCCCGCCATGACTGCGGCGATGTTTATCACGCCAGTACCGGTTATTTGGCCGGGAGCCGTCACGCTCAGGTTGCCAGTTATATCCGGGCCGCCGCCCGCTCTCAGGACAGTATCGGGATCGAGCGACTCACCCCAGCCCTCGCCTGTCGAGACAGGTATGCCTGCCGGGGGCGCGGGAGGACTAGAGGGCAACGCGATCTCGGCCACCTCCGCTCCGCCGAGATTGTAAAAGCGTAGAGTGTGATCATCGATATCAGTGGCGGTGAATGCTTTGGCTTGAAGTTTTCCGAGATAGTCGGTTGGTGGTGCCATGCGCGTAACCCCCCGTGTATTGATCTGAATGACTCCAAGCTCACCCTCTGCGGTTACCGATTCCCAGGTGCAGCCGATCGCGAGCACGCCGTCGCGGGCGGGCATCCCCGAATAGAGCGCGACATAGACGGGCTCTCCTGGCATCACGTCACACGGCGCGATAGCTTTCATGCGGTCGTAGCGTGAAACGCAGACCGCATCGTTCGGACAATAGAACGGTCCTTGTGGAACCCAGTTCGCCGTGTCCATGAGATTTTCTTCGGTGATCTGCAAAGCGAAACCGAAGATGCGATCTGTCTCTTTCATCGGTGGCGTACATCCGTTATTCGGCGCATCGGTTACGCCCGCACCGAAGCGCAGCCTGAGATTGCTGCGATTGATACGGGTGAGGCGCTGCGGTTTCTCATTCCCGAAGTCGACGACGCGACCTTGTTGCGAACTGATGAACGCGATCATGACCTAACCCATTCCTGCGGCGAGTAGTAAAACACGATAACTCGTGAGCCTAAGTCGTTCGGCCCTGCGTCGAGATCAGCACCACTGGTATCGGCGGCGATTATTGTGCCGATGCCCATATTCATTGGTGCCAGTAAGTCCAGTCCAATCAGAATCGGGATTTGATAGCAGATAATTTCATCCGTCGTCGCGTCGGTGAGATCGAAGTGCCATACTCCGCTTGCATCATTGAACAGGCTGCGAAAGCGAAACAGGTAATCACCTAGCTGACAGGTGAAGATCTCTTTCTCGGACGTGAACGGAATGATCACCATAATTCTTATCTCCTGCGCATCCAGGCGGGTAACTTGCCCTCCAAAATCGATTCGAGGTCGCTCTTCGTTTTTTCCGAGTTAGCCTCTTGCTGGTCGGTCGGCTCAGCTGGTTGTTGCTGGCCGCTGTTCTTTGTCGGCGATGCGCTGCGGCGCGGCGGTCCCTCGATCGCGACATAGGTTGTCGTCTGCGTGCTGACAATCACGATCTGGCGAAAGCTCATATTGAAACGACCGAGCAATGGCGTTGTTTTGTCACGCATCACCGTGATCTCGGTCATTACCATGTCCTCATAAGTTTTGACCGACGTGATGATCTCGAAGGGTTGCAGCTTATTTTCGGCGAGACGATTCTCCAGATCGGCGAGACGCTGATAGGCATAATTCGACCGACCTGACGGTGAATCGTAGCCACTAGCCGCGTTGGGCATTCTCACATCGGCAACGCTCGCCACCAGCGCCAGCGTCGCGCCCTCTACCCAACAGTGATCGGAGATGGTGACGCCCTTCTCGGTAGGGTTCTCTGTCACCTGAAGACGCTGTCCGTGCTGCTCTGAGATCACCGCATCGAACTGCAACGCGAGGCCCTGCGCATCGAGCGTAGCTCGCGTGTTCTGGCGCATCGTTACGGTATCAGTCAACGCCATTAGCCGTGACCTCCTTGGGCGTTGCGGGTCGCTACCTGGGCGAGCTTGTCGACGTGGGCGGCCACAGCTGCGCCGGTCACTTCAGGATTGGCCGCGCCCTGCACATTGATCGTGGCCTTGACTTCGGTCTGGTTGACGGTCGATGCATTCGCGTTGGAGATCGTATTTGTCGGCACGACCGGAGGAAAGACGCCGCCCAGCCCTGCTAGTTCCATGCGTGATGGCGCGGCGGCGGCGGGGCCTGGCATCAATCCCGCCACCTTGTTCGCGAGTCCACCAGCCTTATCAGAAACGAAGTTGAAGAAATTCTCGATGCGATCGAGCCAGGGCTTCAGCCATCCCATCAGCGCGTCCCATATCGAGCGGATGCTGTCGGCCATGTTCTGCCAGCCACTGACGAAGCCATCGAGCGCACCTTGCCACAATTCCTTGAGCGCATCCCATATCGCGGTGACGCCGTCACTCAAGGTATTCCAGCCCGCAAGAAACCGTTCAAGCTCTGCGTTCCACTGCGCAACGAGCCAGTCCCACGCGGTTGAGATCGCGCCGGTGACGGTGTCCCAGATCGCCTTGATGCCGCCCGTTAGCCAGGTCCATATCTGTTTCACTGTCGTCGAGGTCGCTTGCCATATTTCCTTTAGCTGCGACGTCATCGATCGCCAGCCATCCCTGATCTCGTCGAAGGAACGCAACAGGCTTCTCACAAACTGGTCCCAATATCGTTGTAGCGTCTCTATCGGAATCATCTTGGCGAGCCACGTCGATAGCTTCGTTACCCAGGTGATGATCTTGGTCAGCGACAGCACCGCGATATAGACCAGCAGGAGAACCGCAGCGATGACGACGCCGGTTATCACAGCTGCGACGATCAGTAGCTTCTTTCCGAGGAACGCCAGGAGCGGACTGATCTGAACCCATAGTTCTTTGATCGATTCCCACATCTCCTTGAACGCATCACGCAGATAAGTAATGCCACTACGGATGGTGTTGAAAAGCTGTGGGAAGCGTTGCTCAAATCTGCCGATGACAGATTCGCCGCCACGACGCCACACCTGGAAGTCGTCGATCAGCAGATAGATCGCAATGCCGATGGCCGCGACCGCAGCTACGATCAGAAGGAATTGTGCGATCGTCAGGCCGCTCGCGATCGCCAGCGCCTTGAAGCCAGTCACCAATCCCATGACTCCCTTTACGCCTTCGACCGCCCACGACGCGAGCTTCAGCGCGAGTAGTATTCCGAGGACTGCGGCGATGCCTTTGATGGCTCCGCTGAGAACATCCGCGCCGCCCGTCAGCTGCCGGAAGTTGGCCGTAATCCTGTTGATCATCTCGCCCCAACCCGCGATCTTCTGGCGAAACTCGATCAGCATATTTCTGCCGCTGGTGTTCCACCACAACATGAAGCGGTCGACCATCTGCTGGATTGCGGGCATCAACGCGAGGGCTACGGTCTGCCCGACTTCAGTGACCGCCGACTTGACGCGACGAAAACCCTTTTCGAGTTCAGCCGCCCGCTCATAGTCCGAAGCCCGGAAGGGAATACCCACTCGCGCCGTTTCGTACAGGCGCTCGAACTCTTCACGTCCGTTGCGTAGCATCCCGATCATGTTGGCATCGATACCGAGACGAGAGAGAATTTGCGCCTGAGCGCCACTGCTCATGCCCTGAATCCTTTGCGAGACGTCACCGAGAAACGTGACCACGTCTTTTTGTTGCCCCGCCGTATCCTGCGCGGCCAGGCCGAGGCTAGTGAAGACTGCCTTCATACGGGGCGCGGTGCCGGTGATGATGCCGCCGAGGGTGCGGTTTACATTTTCGAGTGAGCCGCGCAGCGACTCCGCGGGAACGTCGAACGCCGCCGCCGCCTTAGTCATACCCGCGATAGATTCGGTGGCGATGCCCGTTCGATCGCTCATGCTCTGCACGGTTGCCAGCGCGGTTGTCGTTGATTGCGTCAGCTTCCAGATGCCAGCAACCGAGAGGGTGCTGAAGATGCCTAAGCCAAGCAGAGATTTTCCCAAGCCGGCGATCTTTGTCTGTGCGCTTTGCAGGGCTGGTTCGTCTACCTCAAAGCCGAGTCGAGTGAAGAATGTGTCTAGCAGTGTTGCCACGTTTCTACCCTCGCTTGGCTCTCCGTTCGGCTTGTTCCGCTAGGCGTCGCTCGTACTCCGCTTTCTCCGCGATCATCTCGTTCATATCGAGCACATCGCGGATTGTGTACTTGCCGTTGGATAAGTCCGCCCACTCGCAATACCCTGCATCAACACACTGGAACAAAAACCAACTGATATTCGCACTCTCTATCAGGTCGATTCCGTCCGGCGCTTGAGGACTGAAGGCAAGCGGGCGCCTGAAAAAAAATCCGACATATTGAACGTGATGGCGCGACCGACGACCGGAAGAACGTCCGACGGGTTCTGCGCAAACATCATGTCGATGCCCGCGTCGACCAGCTGCACGTTCAACTCGTGCGGCAGGATCGGGGGCTTGCCCGCTACCGTGATGTAGGGCGCGAGCAGTCGAGCTAAATTCTGAAACGCATCCATCGGAATCGAGCGTAGCCCGCCGAAGTCTTCGAGCGCCGCGACGATATTGTCCATCAGCTCGGCGTCACTCTTTTTTTCGAGTTCACCGAAATCATGGGTCTTGGCATTTTTTACGAAGGTGATGATCGCCTTGATAGTGGCTTCACCGAAGTATGCGACCAGCGCATTGCCCAGGGAGAGATAGCGCATGGCTGGTAGTTTGTGCAGCGTGTAGGTGAAGCCAGCGGGTGTCTCGAAGCTGAATTGCTGACTCGCGGATTGAGAGGGAAAGGGCACGGTTGCCATAAGGTTTAGGAGACTAACGCCTCGGTATTCTCCTCGTTGAAGATCATCGTCTCAAAGACGAACTGCCACTCCCGCGGGGTTGCGTGTTCGCCCAGGCCGATGTGCGCCTGTTGCGTCAGCACGCCGCCAGAGAGCGTGTAACTGGTGCCGTTCGTAAATCGATAGCTGCCATTGAGCGGGGCGAACGTGTCACCGTTGACGCGCTGTTCATTGAATAGGTTCTGAAAGAACCGATTGATGTTGGAGGTATGCTGCGTGCGCACCGTCAGTCGACCGCCCTCACCAGACGCCAGCACGGAAACTTCGAGATGGCCATCCGCGCCGAACTCCGTTGAAGCCGCGTCAGAGTATGGCTCGAAGACGATCGCGTCGTCACCGTTAGCCAGGCCGCTAATCATCGCGCCGTTGATCTGAAGAGTGCCACTCTTGATACTGAACGCTTTCATCGCTACTCCCCCCTTGGGCTATGGATTGAAAGGCATGAAGATATTCAAACTGTGAATCGCGCCGGACCCCTTGAGTGCGATAGCGATGTTGGAACCGAAACCAGCCGCACGCTGGTCGGGCGTAAGCGTGCTAATGGGTGAGGCGATGATCTTGTAGCCCTTGGCCAACAATTCCCCGTTGTCAACCACGCCGCGAATCGTCGCCGCATCCCAATACCCCGGCGCAAGAAAACCGGAAGCCACAATTTGCACCAGCCCCGTATCGAGATAGCCAACGAGGTAGTTCATGCCTTGATCAGTCTGCGGCACACGCCGGGCGCGTTCGATGCCATTGATCGCCAGCATCGTAATGTACGACTGTAGGAAGTCCAGGCCAAACTGATCTTCGATGAACAGCCCGTTGGCCATGACGCCGGGGAAGACAACCGGGTTGGGACCGATCACCTGGTAGACGTTCGCGTTCTTCGACGTCGCCGCATTGAATTCATGCAGGGTAAAGCCCGACGGCTCGATAGTGGCCAACGGCTGCACGCCGATCGTAATAGCTGAGCTAGGCAAGCGCAGATCGACAGCGATGGTGCGTGAGATCGCCGCCAGTTCGGGATAGTCTTCCTTGTCCTCTTCGCGAGCGAAGCAGAAAGCGCGATTAGTTTGCAGCTTGAGCTTCGAAGCGAAGTCATCGGTCGCCGATGCAGGATCGAGAATAAGCGGGTCGCTCGAAGCGCGGCCAGCCAACATGATTTGCGTTTCCACCCATAGCGCAGCCTTGAGCGCATCGGCATCAGAGAATTCATGCGATACGACTACGCCGTAGAACTGATACTTCGCCAGGCAAGCCGCGAGCGCAGTAACGATATCTTCACCGCCGCCCTCATCAGCCGTGGCTTCAGGAGTTGTCTCGCCCTCTGGCGGTGGCGTCCCTGCGCCTTCGGGTGGTGTGCTTTCACTCTCGCTTCCACCGCGCACGCCGATGTAGAGAATGGGCGGGTTAGGGTTCTGGCCGAAGTAGCCTACCGCAGCGCGATACTCTTCCGACTCGGGTCCGCAATCGACGCCGACGCTGTTCGCGTCGTAGAAAGCACGGACGCGCTCTTCAATCGGGATGTTGACATTGCTGCCCAGAAACAACGCTGTATTTTGGCCGGTCGACGTATCGATCACCGGAGGAATATCAGTACGAACATTGACGATGATGCTTGCTGGCAGGCTCATGCTGTTACCTCGCTATGTCGTTGTTGTCCGTCGTGCGTATAGATGGTCAGCGGCAGAGTTACGATCAGCGGCGTCCGCACTGTATCGTTCACTTCGACATAGAAGTCGAACCGCATCACTGCCCGCGATTGCCAGATCTCGTCCGGCAGCAACCCCGTCAGGTCCTGCACGCTGGACACGGCGACGAAACCGAAGCCAGCATCGCTCATCATCTCCGAAGCGAAATATGATTGCAGTCGCGATGAAAGCACGCGCAGACGCTCGTAGGCATCGCCGTTGTAATACTGAATTGATGCGCTGGTCAGGCGAACGCCGGACAGGTGTTCGATAGCGACCAGACGATCGTCGGTATCCTCCCAATACGTTTCATCGGTGCCTTCAGCGTGTTCGCTCACGATCTGCACCGTGATATATTCCTCGCCTTTGTAGATAGGCGCGTTCTGGTTGGCCGGGCGCACCGCGTTCTCTCCCATCTCCAGCATCAAGCGGATGATGGTGCGCAGCTTCGCGTTAGTGGGCTCAGCGTTCAATTTGGTTCACCTGTGCGATGGCGCGGTTATAAGCAAACTTCTGCCAGGGGTCGACATGAATCACGCGGTACTCTTCGCCTTCGTACTCGACGCGGTCGTTGAGATGAAACGTTTGTGACCAGAACAGCGTGATGGCTTTGGTGATGCGCTCGCCCTCGGGTAAAGCGTTGAGTTCATCGGGCGTCGTGGGATAAATAATGCCGCGCCCCTCGATCTTGTCCGGTTCGCCGTCATCCATCTTCCAGATGCCGTTGCCCATCCACACGCCGCGAGTACGCAGAATAGTAATCGGCAGGGACACAAGCGGGTTAGCCAGCTCTCCCGGAATCGGATTGGCGATCGGCAAATTCATTCTTCATACTCCCAAGCGACGTTCTGCATCATCGAGCCGGTATCGATCAGCGGATGGCTGCTGCCCTTGCGCTTGATCGTCTCTTCGGTGTTGGGTGGAACATAGGTCTCGCGAATCTGCTGTTGCACTAAACGCTGTCCGTGTCCACCGAGCCGACCGAGGGCTTCGCGGCTGGTCATGTCGCCGTGCAGCATCTTCAGCAAAAGCTCACCGCTCAGCTTCGAGATCGAGGCGCGGTTGTTCTCGATCGCTGGCGCGAGAAACGGGCGCGGTGGAATATGCTCCGTGCCGAATTCATGAATCAATCCGAGTTGGCCCAGGGTCAGACTCATTCTGGTTTCTCCGCTGCGGGAGTATCCGGCAGACCGACGCGAACATACTTCGGTCCCGCGCCGATGCGCTTCGCCAGGTCTTCGAGCGAAACGCCCTTGATCTGTTGCGTGACTACGGTCGGCATGAGGAAAGGTCGCGCCATCAGCTTTGTGTCCGTCGTGTGGCTCGTGCTCTTTGACCCGATGTAGGATAGGTGCGCCCTGTCGCTTGCGCTTTACCGATAGCCCGCGCAGCTGCGGTGGGTTCCATTCGTGCCAGTGCTTGCTTCGCCGCTGCTACTCGATCACCCCGTAGTCTCTGTCCCATGATGCGTACCCTCCTTTACGTCACCGATACCAGCCCAACTGCAATACGCTTTCTCAAATACAAAAACAACTGGCCCCAGGTTGTTCCCGAAAATGGCGACGCCATCAACGCCTCATCGATCGCGCCGTTGCGCGTCCAGCTGACCGCGCCCGCGCTGAAGCTGGTAATGCCGGACACGGTCGACCCCAGGACCATGCCGGTTTCTTCACCGTCTGCGCCAGCTTTGATCGCGTCCTCCCGCAGCGTGAGAAAGTGCGCGACAAACGCCAACTCACCCCACTTGAGAAAGCCGCCCCACACGAAGCGATTGAATTGCACCTGGCACAGATCGAGAAGATCGTCGATCACATCATCGGGAACATTGTTGAATTGCGGCAATCGTCGACGGAACTCTTCACGAGTCAAACGGACGGCACGCCCACAACGCAGAGTCGCGAGATCGCCCATCGGAATGAGGCCATTGAAATAGGCCCAGGTGTTGAGTTCGCTCTGCATTGTCCCTTCACTCCTTACGCTTGCCGCTCTTGCCGAAGAACGATGAAACGACAGACTTCCCCTGCGTGGCTGGTTTCGGTGGCGGCGGCGGCGCTGGTTTGCGCCGACCACCTAGCGAGACGTTGACGTTGGTATCCACCTTCGGCCTGACTGCGCCAGGGGGCGTGCCTGCGGTGCTGAGCTTGCCTTTGCTTGCAGCTTCCTTGGTTTCGGCGGTATCGCCAAGCGCGAGCTTCTCCGATGCAAACCACGAAGCCACGACCTTGTTCTTTTTCGCTGTTGCAAGCTCGTCATCCGGCACCTCAGCGGTGGAGTGAGGCTTGATCTCTACTTTGCCGATGTAGAGAGACAGGTTGGTGGTGTTTGTTACTTTCGCCATGACCGTACCCCCTTACTTGCGAGCAGCCGCCCTCTCGTTGTGGTGCTGGTCGTGATGTGACGTCGACTCGGGCTTGCCTTCACCCAACTCTTTATTGCGGCGGGCTTCCAACGCCTGCTGTGCGCTGGTGAGCGGAGGGAAGTCCATGTAGACGGCCGATTTCGGATAGCGAACGTGGACTGGTCCGTACTTGTACTCGCCGGGAACAACGAAGGTGAGGTTGCGAATCTGCGGTGGCAGAAAGCGGAACGGCATAGGCAACGGCAGGACCAGATTCTCCTGTGTCATCTCGTAGGCCATCAAACGCGGTACGCCATTCTCGCCCGCGACTTCCAGCCCGCGCACACCAACGATGTTTAGCTGACGTCCGGTTTCCATCGTGGTCTTGTTGGTGCGTCGGATGAAGCCGAGCACCGTGTCAGCCGCAAACTCGTTCAACGGCATCTGCTCAGCTTGGGCAATCAACCCGCTAGGCGCGGCGATGGTGTCGGCATAGCTGGTGTTGTTGCTCTGGTCGTAGACGGCATTGATCGCTTCGTTGAAGATCGCGATCAGCTGATCGCCGGTCGCATTCTCGTAAGCGTAGGGCGCGGGAATAATCCCGACGCGGCTGTTGGTGAACAACGACTCCTTGAAACCGAGCTTGCCCCAACGCTTGACGCCAAAGAGCGCGTGTTCATTGATCGCACGCTCGTAGACGTTGAACGCAGCTTGCGGCATGAGAGCGATACGGTTGAAGTTGAGGTTCGCAGCCTGGCGCAAGTCTTCAGTGTCGTAGCTGTAACCGGCACCGCCGATCTTGAACGGGATATATACGTCGCTGCCAGCTACATCGACCAGCGGCATATCATCCGACCCGCGAGCGATCTCTTTCGTCTCGCCGCGAATGTCCATGATGGTATAGGCGCGACCAATCGAGCCCTCGCCATCGCTGGTATCAATCGGAACAAGCCGCTGATAGAGCAATGGTGTGCGTCGCGGCTCATACACCCTCGTCTCGTAGGAGTACAGCTGCGACGTGACGAGTGCGAGCGCAGGAGCATTGATAGCTACGTCGCCGAGCAATGTCTCTAGCATCCCCGGCACTACACTGTCGAACATCTCTTTCCGTGCGATGCGCATGGAAGTGTCCCTCCCTCGATTGATTTGCGCGACTCCTTCCAAGCTCACGCTGCGGTGCCGTTAGCGATCTTTCTTGCCGGGCTTCTCTTCGGTTTCTTCTTCGTCATCATCGGGCTGCAAAGGCTTCTCAGCCGGTATCGGCTTGGGTGGCTGCTGTTCATGTCCCGGATGCGGCTGAGTTGGTGTGGGCTGTTCCGTAAGAACTTCGCTGGTCATCGATTTATCCTCTGTTCTGCCAAAACGGGTTAAAAACTGCGGTTGAGGTCGACGGCTTACGCCGATTCGCCCGGAGGTCCTTGCGGTCCGGCTGGTCCCGGAGGTCCTTGCGGTCCGGCTGGTCCTTGCGGCCCTGGTGTACCCGCGCCAGAGACGCCAGCGCCGACGATAAGGATCTGAATGATGCCGAGCTCACCTTCGAGCGTGTCGGACTCCCACGAGCAGCCAGGGACGGCGGTGCCGCCGCTGCCGGTGACCATGCCTTCGTCGTCGACGTTGACCGCATCACCGCGATGCACAGCTTCGACCGCGACCTGGCGCATACGCGCATCGCGAACGATGTGAACCGTGTCGCCGGGGCAGTAAGCCAGCGTCGAGTCATTGTCGTTGGGATTGCACCAGTTGCCGCCAATCGGACGAATCGCGAAATCAGCTTTGGCGAAGCCGATCACACGCCCGCCGTCAAACGCCTGGCAGCCAGGAGTCGTGGTCCCGCTCATGGGGCCATCCTGTACGGCGGCCCCAAACTTGATGGGAGTTTCGCCCGTATTCTGGCGCGAGATCGAGTCCTTCAACCCGATATCGGCAAGGTCACCGACGAACCCCGGCGTGTACTGATCGACATTGGGGTTGGTGATATCGATAGGCATTTTCGTTTTCCTCCGTGTCTGAGTTGCTTGCCGTGGTGCGCCCGCCTTAGTTCACTTCGCTTTTCTGCGGCCCCTTCCACGCATTGCTCTGCGCGTCAATCCACTTCTGGCGCGGGTCCTTCTCATCGCCAGTACCGCTCGCCGTAGCCAGCGCACCGATCTGTTTGCGCGAGTCCGTGACTTTGCGCGATTCGCGGGCTTTCTTCAGTCCCGCCGAGATGGTATGGAACGCCGTCTCGACGACTTCGGGTTTGGCATCCTTGAGCGCGGTCGTGCCGAGTGCGGCTTCGAGCATCGACTTCGCCATATCGTCTTTCACGATCACCGCATCGAGCGCAGTCACGCGAATGGTATGAGCTGTGTCCGCATCGCCGATCTTGAGATCGGGTACGAGCTCGTGCGCACGAGAGATAGCGTTCGAACGCGCCACCACCAGGGCGTGAACCTGTTCCGGCGTCTGTGCCGCATCCTTGAGCGTCTTGATCTCGGCGTCTTTGCCCTCGATCAGCACGCGCACCGCGTCACCGTCCAGGTCTTTGTCACCGAGCTTGATCTTCGGTACCGCAGCCTTTAGCGTGGCGAGTTCTTTCTTCGATTCGTCGAGAGCGTGCGCCATGCGATCAACGATCTGACCGGACTGCTCGTTCTCCAGGGTTACTGTCAAGCCGTCATAGCTTCGCGTGACCATTGGCGTCTCCTTTGCTGTTGCGCTGTCTCCGATACGGCACTCTGAACCGCACCGTGCCATGCCGACAACCGCCGTATGGTTGCCGTGAAAGTCGATTTGCTCAAACTCGTAATCCATACCCTGATGCTTGCCCGCTTTACGCACCAGCTTGGCGGCGTAGCCGTTCGATAGCTGCGTCATCTTGTTCGCGTCGATGGCTTTGATCGCTTCGGCGTCACGAATGATTAGCGTGCCGTTCATCTCATCGCCGCGCATCTCGACGTCGCGCACATCGCCGATCGCGTTGTCGCGCCAGTTGCTTGCGTTGGTCCACTTGTGATCGAGCGTGATGGTCTGTGACTCGAAGCTGTCGACCGCTTTCTCCAAGGCTTCCGCGGAGCGATAGACGTTGACGACGTCGGTCGGCTTGCGATCGCTCAGGCCAAGTTCAGCCGCCATGTACTTGAACACCCCGGCGCGAGCGAGCACCGCGGGCGCGGTGAGATACCCGTCGATAGTGATGGTGCGGGTCGACGCATCCGGCAGCGTGATCACATCGGCGAAGTTATGGACGGCGGCTGGCTTGCTCATTGCGCCCTCTTCTCTGCGGTCGGCGGGAGATCGCGGCCAGTCACACCGGCGTAAAGCGTTTTGGTGTATTGCGCCAGGCGAGCGCGATCGCCAAATTTTGGCCCACGCTTGAGTGCGCGATTGATTCGCGCTCTTTCTTCAGGCGTAAGCAACTTGTAGGGATTCAGGCTCATGCTGCTTCCTCTTCCTCAGCCTCTTCGACCAGCGGCAGGGCAGCGCAGCGGCAGTTGATATCGTCGCCGGGGTTGCCGAGTGAACCGTCATCGAGTGGTGCGCCCTGGTCGAAGCTGAAAACCTGACCATCGTTTTCGGCGTGGCTTTCACGCACGCGCTCATCCCCGGCAGTTTGCCAGGTGTACTGCGAGATGCCGACCGACGCGCTGCGGGCTTCGTTCATCGCCGCCGCGATCTTGCTCGACTGGTCGCGAGCGATCAGGTCAACGCGATAGTCGGCCAGGTCATTCACCTGACTAACGCCCTCGCGCAGCTTGTCACTCAATGACTCCCACCGTTCGGCAGTGGCGACGTGGTCGAACAGGACCTCTTGCACGCGATCGAAATACTGTTCTGGAATCGAAGTGATCAGGCCGATGTTGGTGTCGACCGCATCGTCGAACGCTTGTTGAATCGCGCTCTGGCCGCGAATGATGGCGAGCGTCGCCAACGGCTGCACCGTACCCGCGCTGATGCCTAGTTGTACCTGACGGCGTTGACGCTCGATCGCAAGACGCTGGGCTCGCGTTAGTCTGCGAGCCGTCGCGTCACTCGTTGCCATCGTTGTAGGCAATGAATTCTGAATCTTCGGCTGCGGCAATAAGCCGACCTGAAGCGGAATCCCGTAGCGTTGCATGTAGCGCGTGAACCAGTCATCGGTCGACTTCAGACCAAGCGTGACTACTTGCTGCGCAGTACGTTTCACGTCAATCGGCATAGTGAAACCCTTGCGGGCTTTGTCGACGATGTCGGCGACGGAACGATGCACGGAGACGCGCTCTCCGAGATCTAGTTCGCCCTCTGATTTCGACAACTTTGTCGCGAGGTTTCTGATCTCGGCGGTGATCTCCTGCTTGACGTCTTCGGCAACGATGCGCAGTCGGCGCGTATACCAGGTCTGGTTTTTCCGTTTCACCAGATCAGCCTGGCCGCTCCGCAGATACTTGCGCAGTGTCATGGCGTGGTCACTCCACTCATCGATCGCAGCATCGCGGCGGGGTCGACGGGCAAACCGTTGCTGTTGGTTGGCGGGGGTGGCGCGGGTGCGCCGGTTTCTTCGATGAGGTCGACGTCTTCCTGCGTCATCGAAACCGAGAAGCCCTCGGCGAGCAGATCGGCAGCGCACGTCTCGGGCAGATACGCGCCATCGGTCATGTAAACGTGTCGCGCCTGCGCCTTCTGCAAATTGATCGCGGCCTGTTCGCTATTGCTGACCTGCCATAGCGCATTGAAGTCGAACCAGAGATTTTCGGGGAAGTAGCCGAGAGCAGAGCGAATGAGGACCTGATCAAACTGGTTCAGGAGCGGGCGCATCTTGAATTCCTGTTTGATCGAAAGGGTGTCGTACCAGTTACGAAAATCACTTTCACCGGTTGCGTTCAAGCCTTGCGGGGAGCGTCCGAAGAGCAGCGTCGCGGGCATCTCGGTTGCGCCGCAGACTATGTCCTGATGTTTCTGCAATAGCGTGTCGTAGCCGCGCACGTCGATAGGCTGACGGCGTAGCTCATCGGTTTTGTCGATGATGACGGCGCGATAGACGCTCTTGAGATCGGCGGCCATCTTGACCCGCCCACGCACAACGCGCTCACCTTCGGCGTCGGAATAACGCTCGTACAAATGCTCGATGGCGTAGACGTCGATAGAGCCTTCCTGCATTGCCTTGGACGATGCTTTGACCGAGGCTTCGAAGCCCTTGATGGAATCGAGCACTCGCTGAACCGTCGACCCATGCCAGCGTGAGTTACGCAGCCAGGCCAGGCGCGGCAGCCGGCAGCCATCGAAGCGTAGACAGCGCGACGCATGAATCGTGGTCGCCCCGGCCTGACTAAGAATTTCGTAGGTTTCGGGATAGCGGAAGTTGGGCGAAAGGGGATCGAGAATGAAGTTTTGCGACGCCGTCACTTGCCAGCGGTCGATCACCGTAAGCGACGTCAACTGGCCTTGCTGAATGCTCTCGACTTCGAGCGGAGATGAGAGATCATCCCCGTCGAGCCCCATCACCACCAACGCGCCCCCGTAGAGATCGCCCCACATCATGGCTTCGGTGAAGACGGTCTTGACCGCGAGCATGGCTTCGAGCTCTTCGATCACTTCGACGTCAACGTTCTCGTCGCCCTCGATTTGGATGGTGCGCCACTCTCGCGTCATGTGCTGCGCGGGCAGTTCGATGAAGCGCCCGATGATGAACGAGTTGAGGAAAGCGTTCTCGGCTTCATTCTGCGTGAGGAAGTGAGTCGGGGTGTACTGCAACTGAACGGTGGGGTCATAGCCGATGACGCCCATGCCGGTTTGGTCATTGCGCAGACCGTCGGTGAACGGAATCACCGTGGCTCGGAGTGGCTGACCGAATTGGTCGACGAGTGCGCCCATAGTCGTGTGGAAAGGAAGCCAGCACGCATGACCATGCTGGCCTAAACGAAAATGTAAAAACTCCGAAGAAGCAGCTTGGCAAAAGACTGCGTCTGTGCGCACTCTAAGGCGTCGACTTACTCTGCGTCAATGAGTTGGGAGTAAGTTAGTCGTAAGTGGTGCGGAAATTCGAACTACTCAATTTGCCGCAATTGACGCACCCTTCCGCAATAGGTTGCAAAGTCGGACAGGAATTTGTAACTCCTATGGCAACAACGTCACCTAGTCTTGATCGAGCGATCGTCGAGCTTCGCATTCGTGAGGCGATTTCACAGAAACGTGCGGCTCGCCACTTTTCGACTTTCGTTCGCTACATGCAGCCCGCTTACTACATGGGCTGGTTTCATCAACGCCTGGCGAACGCGCTCAACCAGTTTGCCGAGGACGTGATCGCGGAGAAGTCGCCGCGCCTGATCATCGAAGCCCCGCCGCGCCACGGCAAGAGCACCCAGGCGTCACGCCTGTTGCCACCCTTTCTCCTGGGCAAGTGCGCCGACCTCGAAATTCTTTCGACCAGCTACGGTGACGCGATCGCCCTGGAATTTTGCGCTGACGTTCAACGCATCATGGACTCGACGCATTACCACGGCGTTTTCCCTGAGACGATGATTCCCGGCATCTACGGCAAGCGGGGCATGGTCAAACGGTCTGCCGACCACTTCGGCATCATCGGCCGTCTCGGTGCCTATCGAGCCGCGGGTCTGAGTTCGGCGCTTACCGGGCGCGGTGCCGATGCGCTGATCATCGACGACCCATTCAAAGGGCGTGAGGATTCGCAGTCACCCGCGCAGCGTTCGAAGATCTACAACAATTTCGTCTCGGCGGCCATGACTCGCGTGCACAAGGGCGGCGGCATCATCATCATCGCCACCCGCTGGCACGAGGACGATATCGTCGGGCGCATCCTGGCTGATACCGAATGGGCGGCGCAATGGACGGTGGTCAGCTTTCCCGCCATCGCCACCGACGATGAGTTCGACGAGCAAGGCGATCTCATGCGCAGCCAGGGTGAGGCGCTGTGTCCGCAGTTAAAGTCGCTTGCCGAGTTGAATGAACTGCGCCGGTCCATGTCGATCTCGATGTGGTCGGCGATCTATCAGCAAGCACCATCCCCGGAGTCGGGCGGCTTGCTCAAGCGGTATCACTGGCGTTACTGGCAACCCATCGGCGCGGGTTTGCCCCCGGTTGTGGTCGAAGACGAAGAGGGGCGCAAGGTCGAGATCGTCGCCGAAGAGTTGCCGCGCCTATACGACCGCAATCTGCAATCGTGGGACCTGAACTTCGGCAACGCCAAGCAAGATGGTGACTACGTCGTCGGGCTGGTGATCAAGACTCGCGGCGCGAAGCGTTTCATCATCGATCGCTACAAGGAGAAAGCCGACTTCACCGAAACCATTCGGGCGATGCGCGAGATGATCGACCGCTATCCCGAATGCTCAGCGAAGTACGTTGAGAAAGCCGCGAACGGCGTGGCCTCCATGAGTCTGCTCGAAAACAACTACGGCATCACCGGCCTGATTCCAATTCCGAAAGACAAAAACAAATTTCTCTATGCCGATACTGCGAATGATCAACTCCGTGCGGGTAACTGGTATCTCCCGCATCCTGCACTGGCTCGCTGGGTGGATGATTTTCTTTACACGCTGACCATGTTCCCCAACGCGAAGCATGATGACGACGTCGATGCATGGTCGCAAGCCGCAATCAAATTGCAGACCAGTGCTAGGCTCGATGTGTTCCTGAGAGATGTTGAAGGTGAAATAACGTGACAGACATTTTCGTTTTCGGTTCTAACAAGCTCGGCATCCACGGCGCAGGCGCGGCCAAAGAAGCGCATCGCTACTACGGCGCAGTGTACGGCTGCGGCGAAGGTCTGCGCGGTCAGTGCTACGCCATCCCTACTAAGAAAACCCCGTATGTATCACTCACGCTCATCGAGGTCAAACCCGCGGTCGACCGATTCAAACTCTTCGCCCTGGAGCATCCGCAATATGAGTTCCACCTGACTCGCGTCGGGTGCGGCCTGGCCGGGTTCACCGATGAAGAGATCGCGCCGTTGTTCCACGGCTGCCCGAAAAACGTCCACTTGCCCGATCGCTGGCTTGGCCTGATTTGAAAAAACCCCGAATTTGACGTCATCCCTTTCGTATAAGTTTGTTATACAATGACGCAACGCTGCGCCTGACGGTGCAAGCCGACCGGAGTTTGAATGACGAAGCCGAAGCCGAGATGCCCCGAATGCAACAAGATTTTCGCTACCGTGCAGCTGCTCGCAATGCATCGCAAGAAAGCACACAACGTCGAGGGCACCTCGAAATCACACCTCGCCACGAAAGCACTCAAGGCAAAGATAGAAGCGGCTGCACCGATAGCCGCTCCGATCGTCGAAGTAAAACCTGAACCTCTCCCGCTCAAGTGCGCTGATTGCGATTTCACATGCGACAAGCCACAGTTGCTTGGACGTCACCGGCGATTCACTCATGGGGTCGTCGGTGAGGTCACCCGTATCAATCGAGAGAAGATGGAAAAACGGCTTCTCCAGGGTACGGGGTTTCCCTGCCCGCACTGTAGCTTCAACGCCGCGTCGCGCAATGGTCTCGGCGTCCATCTCGTTACCACGCATAAAGACCTAGCCACCACTATCGAAGGAGAGACAGACCTTGATCGCCCTAAAGAAAAACGACTTGCACGAATCAACAACAACGGGAGCAACGGGAACCACAGCGAAGAAAGCCACTTTGCTGCAAATGGTATCCCCGAAGGCACCCTCGCCCTTGCCCTTGGCCGATTCCAAGGACTTTGCCAAAGCATGGCGACTGAGTTCGACCTTCCTCCGCGGCTGTTTGCCTCCCGGCTCGCAGAGCTTATATACCGCTCGCAAATACGGTAACCATATCGGCATTCCAATCCGATGCCCACACTGCGACGATCGCCCGCCGAAGCATATCGCGCCGTACTCACGCTGGCGCTGGCTTACGTTCCACATCGCAACGCGACACACTCACTGAACGATTCAAGGTCGGGCAATGAAAATTCAAATGGAATCGACCGAGCATGTTATCACCGTCGATGGCGTAGAGTGCCGCGTCTGGAATGCCGTGACCGAAAACAATACGCAATGCTTTGTCTTCGTTCATCGCATCGCGGTGCGCCGTGCTGATGACCAGCAGGAGTTCAGTGTCCTGTTTGAATATCCTGCAATCGAAGTGAAGATCTTGGAATAGGAGTGTCCGGGGTAGACGCGATGAAACTCTCAGACGAACGACTCGAAGAGCTAACGCGCCGGGCGGTCTTTGAGGACGACGGACGTGTGTTCTATAAAGCCGCCATTCATGGTGTATCGGTCGCAGAAGAACACTGGCTGGCTGCGGAGTTGCTGTCACTGCGGAAGCGACTCCCGCCAGAGCGAAAGCGCAAAGAAAATCCCTGCTCCGATTGCTTCGACGGATACTGCACGATGAACTGCGGCCCCGCTGTAATACCGAAGGAGGATACCAATGCCGAAGTCAATCGACGTTCTGCCAGAGACGTTTCAACTCGACATGCGCCTCACCGTGCGCGAGTCCGCACTCCTGCTAAAGATGTGCAGCTACGCCGCGATCGTAGCGATGAAAAGTAAGGAGTCCTTCGCGGTCGAATTCGTTCGGCTGACTAACAAGATCAACTTACAAAATCCCAACTACACGCCTATCGAGATTCCGAACTAAGGAGGTCGATGATGGATACCAATGACTACCCGCGAGAGTGGCGTGCAGCCGCAGCGATTCTCGGTGGTGACGATTTCACAAAGCTACTTCCGAAAGTCCGTCACAAATCTGTTTTACATCTTCATGGCGATTACTTCATCGAGCCACCGCCACCACCACCGCCGCCGTCGCTACCGATGTGGTTTCAGATGCGCGTCTGCGCGATGGCCTGGAATGACGAGCTAGGAATGTTGGAGGATATCGATGACTAATTTCAAGGACTTCATTCGCCGCGCACAACTGACGCAGAAAACTGTCGACGCTATGACACACATGCATCGTATCGAAGTACAACTCAACGACAACGAGTACAACGCTATGACGCTGATGTGCGCGATGGCCACCGCCGCCGCATTCCAACAGGGTGACCGCGGACTCGTTAAGATGCTTATCACAGTCACCAATCGGCTGCATGAGAACGACCCCAACTTCACGCCTTACGATGAGAAGTCGATCGCCAATATCAACGTACAGAGAAATAAATGACTACGACGACAAACGAGATCGGACGCGAGCTTCAGATCGACGAACTTCACCGCGCCAGCATTATCGTGCTGCGGAAAGATCATCAGCCGTTCGGCGTAACCATGTGGGTCGCGATCGTCGGCCAGGACTTCGTCGCGTTCTATTCCGGCTCACTCAACGTCACCTTCATCGGCTATATCCGTGAGGACGGCACGCTTGGCGATGAAAAGGGCGAGCGTATCCGCGTGTATGAATATCTAGGTGAGCCATGAGAGACGACAAATATCGTTGGGCCTTCTGGTACAAAGCCGGCGGCGACCACGTTCACATGCGTATCTTTAGTGGGCCTATTGAAGATGCCTCGCGCGCCAAGTGCGGCGATCTCGTGATGCGTGCTGAAGAGTTCCGACGTTTCAGGGCGGCGCTAAGCCAGGCGTCGACCGACCTCGACAACTTCGAGTTCATTGATGAAGCCACACCGTTTTAGAGTGGAGGTTATATGCGAGTGAACATCTACGCCGAAGAGTTGACTGATCGCGTCGAGATCGTCAGCAAAATGATTGACGGCAACACCTATACCGGTGTGCGCTTCTATCTGGAACTGCCCGCCACCGTGAACAATATCCAATATCAAGGCCCATTCATTCACATGCCCGGCGACGATGACTCCAGCGCCGTCACCTTTTGGGGTAAGACACAACTGCGCAAACTTTTAGTCAATGCAATCGATGCACTCGACGCACACGAGACGGCAGAACTTTGGCCGCAAGTCCTCACCCAAAAGCCATGAACGCTATCACTCAACAGCTACTCAGTGTTGCATGTCCGCATTGCGGTGCGGGAGTCGGTAAAGTATGCTCGCAGACTGGCACGTTCGGTTCAGCTAATCTCTATTTTCATCCCGCACGTTGGCGAGCTCGCCCACCGAGCAAGGTCATCCATCTCGGCTATTCCAAACAGCACAACTACGATCTCGGTGTGACGCCGTCGACGAAATGCGCTCACGGCACTCATGCGCCACGGTGCAGCGGCAAGCTCGCGCCAGCGCATGGCATAACGCCGAAGTGCAGTTGTCAATGTCATCATCACTGAATCATGGGCTCATCGCGCACGCGATCAAGCTCGGCGAATAACTCAGCCTCGCTCATCTCAGCGAAGCGATCGCGTTGCGGTGCGGGTTGGATGTTCTCGGTCGACGCGCCGAGTGCCAGGCGGTCGCAGCGATACAACTCGATGAACGCCGAGACTGCCTTCACCGCGTCGCTAGTCGTGAGGTTGGGCCGGATAGTGATGACGCCTTTTGCGTCACGAATCTTGAGCGTCGAGTCGACGATATAGCGCATCTCTTCGTTTCGCTTTAGCTGCTTCTCATCGATCTCGCGTATCCGCGCCACCGCGTCTTTGCCCACAGCCATCGCGGTTATTTCCTGTGCGTAACGCTGTGCGGAGGCGACTCGCGCCGTGTTCCAATGCCCCTTCATCGCTTGCGCCCGCACGGTGTCGTAGCGGATGTTGTATTTCTCGGCAAGCTGCTTTTGCGTCATGCGTGGGTGCTGAATGTACTCGATCTTCAGCTTCTCCCAATCTGCAAGGGGCGGCGGCATATACGCGAACTATACCCCCGCTCGACTTTTGAGCGCAAACATCTCGTCATCACCGGGGACCTGGTGAAGATGGAAACAATAGTCGTGAAGGTTGACGTATTCCTCTCGCGGCGGGAGAAACATCGCGACCGTGACGTCGTTGGGGATGAAGCGATAGCGTGCTTCTCTGATCTCGTCCCACGTCGGATAGCGGTGCGGCGTCGAGATCGAGAGATGCCATCCGATGGTGGGTTCCTGGCCGACAAACACGGTGACGATACCCCATCGCCAGGCACGGCAGAAGCGCATAGGCGAATGAACCTCTTTCCAGTTGGGCTTGGGGCGAATCAGGGCGACCGTCATTTCGTTCTCTCCGGGGTAATGAGTTTGTTGCAGTGTGGACAGATGAGATTGCGCTTGATGCTGTGCCGACGAAGGACGGGCTCGTTGACGCGACACTGCGGGCAGCGCAGTTTATGATCGGCGATGATCAGCTCGATGATGCGTTCCAATTCGGTTTTGTCATGGCACTCGATCATGTAGGTTCTCTCATAGCGTTCTTTAGGCGTCGCCAGAAGTCGTCGGGGTTTTTGGGATAAAGCACCTGGCCATTTTTGGAGCGTAGTAACGGCACGTCGCAGAAGTCGGTAATTTCCAGCGGCCACTTCTGCTCGATCTGGTCATTGATGCTGTCGACCGACTCCCTCATACTCATCTCTTCATCAGGATAAGTGGCGACGCTGAAGTTGAGCCAGATGATGCGCATGTATAACACACTGTCGCCATCGAAGAAATATCCTTTCATCGATTCCATATCGTGCGCGAGAACGTAGCGATGCTCGATAATCATGCGCTTTTCAATTCACGAAGCTCAAAGAAGTCTGCGAGGTCAGGCTCACGCTCCATGATGAGACGGGCGTAGCGGGAACGGAAATTGTTGTTGAGTTTGAATTCCGTGTCGGTGGTTTCGATAGTGGTGTGCCAACGAAGAATCTCAAACAGGGTGTCAATGCCGTAGTGGGAGAAGCCGCGTGACTTGGCGCGGCGGGCATACGCTACCAATGAGACGTAGACCGTGGGGTTGTCTCGGTGGAACCGTTCGAAGCGTTGCTGAATCGTACCGTTCATTGGCTCGAAATCGAAGGAACCTTGGTCGTCGGTCATAACGCCGGCCTCCTTTGTTTTGGAAAGTAGTTAGCTCCGACAATGCGGACAACGCCGCGCCCAGCGTTCGCCGTCGATGATGGTGACGAGGTAGCGTCGGCCTTCGCAAGCCTCACACCATTGCGGACAGATCAGCGTGCCCGCGGCCTTCTGGTTTTTCCAGGCTGTCCACGCGATCGCCATTGCCGGGTAAGCTTCACAGATTTGCTGGCTGGTGCGGTTGTAGTACTTGACCTGATCGGCGAGATAGTCGTCGAACATTTTGCATTCTTTGTAACGAGTCAGCGACCAGGTATGAGACTCATCGCGAATGGTCTGAGCGGCGGCGCGGCATTCATCGAGCAATCGACCGAGATTTGGGAAGTCACGCTCGCGGCCTTGCGGTTCGGTGATCTCGATATTGTGGCAAGCGCGTTCGATGATGGGTTCGGAGAAGCCACCGATCGCGGAAGCGAACGCCTCAAGATCTTCGGGTATCTGGCTCCGTCTCAGGTTCGCCATCATCTTCAGGCGAGTCAATATCCATGCGTTTGAGCGCCGCTTGGAAGAGTCGTTCGTTGCGTTGGTCGAGCGTTTCGTAGCCACTGGCATGAGACTTACCTCCGTTGGGTTTTACCCAGGTCAGGCGTTTCTCAAATTCCTCTGCAGAACGGAAGATCTGGTCGTTCCAATCGACATGGCCGTTGGTGATGTGCCACTCGCTGGCGGCCAGGTTTTTTATGGCGGTGTTGATATCGTCGACCGCGAGCGCCAGCGAGCCCCGGATTTTGGTGCGCTCGTGGAGGCGTAGCAGCGCCTTGGCTTTGCGGATGGGGGTCAGGGTGTACTTCGTACGATCGCGGTGCAGCTCATCGCAGTAGAAGTTGAACAGGGCCTCGATGATCTGGCCGTCGCGAATCTTCGGGTCCTCGGGTTGGCGCTCTTCCGGTTTTTCGACCTCGTCGGAGACAACCTCGTTTTCACTCACGCCCGGCGAAGTCGCAGACTGAGCCTGAGTCGACCGTGGTCGACGAGAGTTTTTAAAAAGCTTTTGTTCTTGTACTGAAGAAGAAGTACTTGAAGTACTAGAAGAAGAAGGGGGGGTGTACAAAAGCGTTACATCATCAACCTCGGTGCGCGTTACATCAGCGTTACAAGCAGTGTCGGCGGGCGTTACATTTGCGTTACGGGGCTGCGTTACATTTGCGTTACTTTTAAAGCTCGCGTCTGGGTCGGTTTCAGTCTTATGTCTTTCCCTGAATTCATTTACCCGATTTCGGACGCCGGTGCGAATGGCTTCATCGCGCACCATTCGGCGCGAGTAAATGACGCCGGATGACGTCTTCGAGTACACGCCAGCCCGTTCCAACTCGCGCAATAATTCCTCGATTTGCGCCGGTTGATGGGGGCATTTATGGCCGTTTCCTCGCGGTCTACTACCACATCTCCTGCACTCCTCCTCGCCTCCTACTAGGCTGCTTACTTCGGCCCTACTATGGGGTGAACCGTCAGGATGTTCGAGAAATCCGCGCCGCGGTGACTCCCACATCAGGCAGATCATGTCCATCCAGAGTCCGCGTGCTGCACGAGTGACAGAGCGCAGCGCGGGGTCCTTCATCCAGTCGCCGATGTAAAACGGAAACGATGGAATCTTACTCATAGCTAAATCACCTTCTTTCACCAGTTGCCGAAGAGCCGAGAATGTCCGCACACGCATCGCAACAGCATCAGGCCCTTGCCCACGTCTAGGGCGTCATTGTGGCTGTCGAAGACGTGCCGGTGTGGTCGATGAAGTAGCCGCAGGATGGGCAGCGCCAGCCTAAGTCTGCCAGCTGCAAGAGTTCCGAGTAGGGTCGCCATTGTGTTGCTACCTCGATTTCTGTGCGGGGGTTGTGCGCATCGCGATCGAGGTCGACCAGCAGCCGCTTCACTGCGGCGTCAGAACCGATGACGTAGTCCTTCAGACCGTCGAGCACGCACTTGAGAAAGTTGTCGATATCGCCGCGCTGACCCCGGCCCAGGTAGATCGCCAGGTTGACGGCGTAGCGGCGGGCGACCAGGGACTGGCCGCCAGAAAGTAAAGCGACCGCATCCTGGAACGCGGTCGCCTCGGGGGTAAGATAATAGCCGCCGCCGACGCGGGGCATCTTGTAGTGATTGACCGATGGCGGAACTAAGGGAACGGTGAACCTGACACTCGCCATGTGCGTTTGCCTCGGAACGGACGTAGGGTTATATCGTTTTTCGGCGCCGACGTCGTGTGGACGCCTCCAGAGCGTGCCAGGGGCCGATTCTGGGGCGCAGTTCGGCGATCCTGGCCGAAAAAACCGCATCGATCTTCTCGGCGTTGACTAATCGGTCGTATTCTGCTCTGGTCGCCGCCGCCGACCATAGGCCGGGGAAGCGATGGAATTGCACCAGCAGACGACCGCCGTCGAAGCCGATCGCGGCGATCTCGTCGGACTGGCCGGGCAGAATTTCGTTCAACTCTGCCTCGACCACTTCGAAGTAGGGCTTCAGGGTCATCGACGCCCCCCAACTCTCCTTGCAGCGAAGGTCTCGCGAATCGACGTACCCGGAATCTGTAGCCGACCGCCCGCCTGTTTCACCCGGCGCTGAATCTCGGTCACGGTCTTGGCCACATCGACGACCAGATACTCACGCGGCACGCTGGCGAGATCGGTGATGGTGACCTCGTAGGTGATACCGCCGCCGACGCCATTCACGGTGGCTACGGCCGGTCGGACCGGCATCGGCATGTCGTAGCGAATCGCCGCGGGCATGGGCGCGTCCAGCACCGCGTTCGCGCCTTCCTCATCCCCCATCGCCAGGAGTTCTTCAGCCGCCGCCAAAGCGTTGTTCTCGGTTTCGGCGATGGCACGCTGCCGCGCTTCCTCTTCGGCGACGCGCCGGTTACGATCGTCCTCTTCCTGAGCCGCCTTCAGCTGCTCATAGGTGTAGTCGCCGATTTGTTGGCGCAGCTGCTTGTCGGCTTCGATCAGCGGTTTGAGTAGTTCACTTTCCTTGTCGCATACGGCGCGATGCGCGGCGAACGCCGCCGCCTTCATCGGCTTCCAGGTCTCGACGATGCGTTTCTTCACCGTGTCCAGGTCGACCAAGATCTTCATCGCGGCTTCGTGGGTGGCGACGTCGGTGATTTTGATGGCCGTCGCCTTCATCGCCCACTCCTGCGCGGCGGTGGCAAGGTCGCCGGCTTCTTTGGGCATCATCGCGGCAACCCGCTTGCCGTTATCAAACTGCACGAGGTTGGTCGTCTTCGCGGGTTCGCTCGCAACAGGCGCGGTCGGTTCCAGTTCGGCCTTGGCGGGCACAACCTTGGTGGCGACGCGCTTATAAGGCTTGTGGCCTTTGATGGTCTTGGCGAACAGGGTGCCAACGCTATCGGAGTTGAGCAAAGCGTCGTACTCGGCGGGCGTCACTTGATCATAGGTATAAAGACCGCCCCGGCGAAACGAGACGAACAATATCTCGGAGTCATAACCGATGGCGGCGATCTGCGAAGAACGCTCGATCGTTAGTTCAGTGAGGTTGGGGATGATGGCGTTTGTCATGCGATTTGTTTCCTTATCCGGTGGGATTTCCATGTCTGGAGGTATCGACCGCCACCATTGATGGCGTCGAGAAATGCGTAGTAGTCCTGCTGTTGAGAGAACCAGTTGAGGCGGTAGGTGTTCTCTTCGAGATAGAGCGCGATGCGTTCCTGCTGAAGTGCCAGCTGCATCACGCGCTCGATACCCATTGAGTAACCCGCGAGTTGAAGGGGATGTGCCAGCTGATAGCTGCCGGTCTTGATATCGAGAATGATCTTCTGACGCGAGGGCGGAAAAGAGCCGACGCGGTCGGGCGTCATGCCGACGATGGTGTTGTGAATCTCCACCAGACGAGGGCGCTCCGTCTCGTCATGGATAGCGATGAAACCCGTTTCCTGCAAAAAACGTTCGTATTGCCGAACGTATCCGCGATCGTCGGGGTGGACGCGCTCAGACTCGAAAAACTCTTCGAGCGTCAGCGGCGTGCGTGGTTTATCCCACTTCAGGATGCCCCGTATCTTGTCCCACTTTGCGGTATAGGCATGGACGCGGGTGCCTCGCTCAGCCGCCCGCGCCAGCACGAACGGGTCGACCATAGAGAAGTCGACACAGTCGCAGTCAGCGAGTATCTGCGTCACACTGCGATAACGCCGCCCCCGCGAATCGTGGTAGGCGTGCTCTATCGGGTCGAAGATGCAAGGCAGTTCGAATGGGCGCGGCATGGGTTTAGAACCGTTCCTGATTGAAGTCGGTCGGATCTTCCGCATCCGGGTTCAACGACTCACGTTGCGGGTTGCGGTCGGCTGCCCACCTGCACGCTTCCTCATAAATGTCCTTGGTGAGATCGTTCGACGATTCCAGGCCGAAGCGTTCATAGAGATAGAGCTTCACTTCATCGGCGGTCTTGCCCGCGTTATTAGCGATCGCGTGAAAGCGATTGAGCTGCGGCGGCGTGATGCCATTGCCGTTAGTTGCGGCTGCGCGGGTCGGCTGCGCGGGTTTGCGCGGTGGCTGGCCTTGCGTCGGCGGCTTGGGTTTAGGTTGGGTCTGCGGTCCAGGTCGACCGGTGCCAGCGTCGCCCGTCGTGTCGCCGTTCTCGTCTGCCGCGTTGGGGTCGTCCTCGACGTCCTGGGTGAAGATATCGCTGGCGGCGGTGACGGTCAGAACAGCGTCGATCATGGCGCGTTTCTTCGCCATCTTGAGCACCGTGTTGTCGGTGTCTTCCGGCTCTGTCCTGACCTGCATGACAGTGTAGTAGCTGTTCTCGCGCCCACGCTTGTAAGCGAGACGGCGACGATCTTCCGGCGTCTTCTCAAACTCTTCCTTGCAGACTGAGGCTCGCCACTGATACTTGGTTTCCGCGCTCGACGCCGAGCCGATGCCTTCACCGCAGAAGATGCCGCTGACGGTATAGAGTTCGACGCGCACCTGATAACGTACTGAATCAGGCGTGCTCATATCGGTGATGTGAACGCGAGGGGCAAGCTGGAACATGGAGCAGATCTTCTCCGCTCCGGGTTTATAGAGGGTGGGCTTCGGCGTGCCGGGGATGGTGCCGTAGTCCACCTCTTCTCGCATGGTGCCGCGCATGAGTGCCTGAATCGCCGAACGGCGAGCCATGATCTGCGCAACGCTAAGACGCTGGTCAAGCGTCTCGATAGTTTGCGGGGTGATGATTGCTGGTGCTGCCATGATGGTTCTCCTTTACTACGTCTGCGGTGATACCTCGGTTATGTCTATAATGCGCAACTCCGAGAGACATATAACTATCTTATACGTTTTGTATACGCTTCAAGTGCCAAAAATAACCCCTTTTCGGGGTTACTTCGGTGATCTTAGCTCTTTCAAGGCCCCTTGGTGGATTATGGGGCTAGATCATGCGTTCCCAACGCGCCACGACCGTACCGAGAATTGAGATCGCTTGGTCGGTCGAACGGATGACGGGGAAATAGTTATTCAAGGTGATCAATTCGAAGGGTCGCTTGCCCTGACCATTTTCAAGAGCGCGATAGATTCGCACGATCGCGTCCTCTGTATTCTTGACTCGCGCAGCGACGAATTGACCGGGCTGCGGAATAACCCCGGCGTCGACGACGACAATATCGTGCTGGTTGAGTTTAGGTTCCATCGCTTTGTCGTAGACATTCATCGCGAAGGCTTTTTTGGAAACCTCAAAATATACAGTGATCGAGTCCGGCCACTGCTCTGTAATTGTTTGCAGACCTGCCACTTTAGAGTTGACCATGGGAATTCTGTAGCCTCGCAAGTTCTGTGGCAAAGCAGACTGGTCGGAGAGGTCCTTATAACGAAGAGCTTCAACAGTAACGCCAAAGTGTTTTGCCAGCAGATGAAGTGTTGCATCTCGGGGGGTGATATTTTTTCCGGTCAGGATTCGGTGGATAGTCGGCTGTTTTACGCCAGCAGCTTTCGCTAATGCGTTCTGACTGATGCGTGCCTGACGCAGCAGCCAACGTAAGTTTGCCGCTACCGTGATCACACTAAAATCGTTCTTATCGCCCATAGGTCTATATAGTTTATTTATATAATGCTTTGGCCATCGATAGCCCTTTACCTCCTAATACCATCGTGATTCGTTTGCCGCAATAACAAACAGTACACCCGTTTTGAAGTCTTGGAAACAACCGGGGTGTGGATAAGAAAGCATAAGCCGGGTATTAGATCGTGATAATATACCGAGGCATGGAACCACGAACGACGGGACAGCGAATGATTCGAACCTTGATGAAGTCCGGCGTCACCAAGCGCGACGTGCGCACCAAGCAGCGAAAAAAGGCGGCGAGCAAGATTCTCAGCGCCTTGATCGCAGACGGGATGCGGCAGATCGACATTGCCGAATATCTCGGCGTCAGCCAGGCGGCCGTCAGCAACAACCTCAACGGCATCACGACAGCGTCGGTGGCTACGCTGACCTGCCTGATCTCGCTCGCCAGAAACCGCAACGTAAACCTACCGGAGATGCTGACATGGCGGGAACTGTGAGCGCCGTCGCTTCTGTACCTTTCATCATTGAGCAGCTGGAAAAACGCAAAGGTCTGATCAGCGTCGCGACCGTGGCTGAACTCCTGGGTGAGTCGACCGATACCATCTATCGTCGCGCTAAGCGAGGCAAGATACCGCATCTCAAATTCGGCATCACCACCAAGTTCGACCCCCGCGAACTGGCCGCATGGATACGCGAGCACCACTTCGGATGAGGTAAGAGCATGAGCGATCAAGGCTGTCAGTGGGTCGTAGGCAAGATAAAACGCTGGAATCGAGAGCGCAAGACTAACGACACGATTCACATTCATTGCCTGAAGGTGGTCGACGACGGTTCTGTCTTCTGCCCCCGCCACCGCCTCATCGCCCAGGAGTTGAATCAGGAACAGCATCCCACCGGGGTCTACGTCTACGAGCCGAAAGGAAAGTGAGCCTATGCAAACTGAGCAGATCGTTTTAGAGCGCGACAAGGCGCGGGAATTGTGGCGCGACTACCGCAAGCATCAGCACTGGTCGGAACCGATTGATCGTGAGGTCATGCGCTCTTATCAGGCGCTCGCCCAGGGCAAGGTCGTCATTCAGGCACTGGAAAGCATCGTCAAGGCTGGCGTCGGACCGGACGGCTTGCCTCGCCTGGCGATCGTGCGAGCGGACGCCAAGCACTGCTGGCTCGACTCTCGGAATTGGGCGAACATTTTGATTTTCGCGTCGACCGTAAGTGCGATCTCCCAATCGAACCTGACGCGCCAGCGCATCGAACTTCCGCTCGATCGCTTCCCCGGCATCAATAAGCTAGATCGGCGGCGACGCGCCGTGGTGCCGCAGATTCCGTTGCCCCTGCGACCGAAGCGCGGCCTGGCAAACTACCATATCCTGTTTGAAGCGGAATGGAGTTTCATCGCGCCGAAGGATCCACTCTTGCTGCGGCGTGCGGGCAAGGGCGATCTCTGGATTGTCTGCGCTGCGTGGGAATTGACCGAGATCGAGCGTGCCGCTCTGACTGCACGGATTCAGATCAACTGAGATGCCCGTCCTCACCAAAAAGAAACGCCGCCGCAGTGAACGCGGCAACTGGCTGGTGGTGACCTATATCGACGGCGCGATTTACTGGTGTACCTGGATTGGAACATGGGCCGGGGTGCAAATGTCGAAGCGTAACGCGCAGCATTTAGTCGACGCATTCAAACTGCACGGACGCAAGGGGCGCGTGATCGTAATGGATATCGAACGCATGGCCGACTTCGCAGTGACCGAAGCAGCGAATGAGATTCACGACCTCTATCGGCTCTTCGAGAAAGAGTGAACCGCATGACAAAACCCACAGATGAAGAGCGGAGAAAAGCTCACATGGTAGTTGGCGCATTAGCCGTCCAGATTGATGGTGATCTTCTGAATAAACTGGGCGACGTAGCTGGGCAGATTTCTGATGAAGAGGTCAAAGAGAGGTTGGCCGCCTACGTCGTCATCACTGCGCTAGCGAGCGACAAGGCTGAACGCACAGTCGAAGTTTCCGCCACCGTGATGATCTCTCTGCTAGCAGAGATACGTCGCTGGCGTGCGCGTTATCGCGTACCTGAGCAGCCAGTCCAATGAGTTTCCCCAAGACACGCGAAGAGATGGAAGCGGCGAACTACATGCGCAACGGAACCGAGATGTGCAAAGGTTGCGGCGCGGCGATGGAGTTCTGGATTACCCCGGAGAAGAAAGCTCTTCCTATGAACCCCATGCCGCAGCCGACTTCAAGTGCGATAAGCCACTTCGCGACGTGCCCTTACGCCGCGAGGTTTCGAAAGGTGAAGACATAATGGCAACTATCATTGACGATTCGCCCATCATCGAAGTGCTGGAACAACGGAAGTCACTGATGAACGTGAAAGAGGTTGCCAAGGTTACTGGTCTCAGTATTCCGACAGTCTATCGCCGCGTTCATGCAAAGACATTACCTGCGGTAAAGTTCGGCTATGTGATCAAGTTTGACCCGCACCAAATCGCACAGTGGATACGCGAACACTACGCTAGCTGAGCTTTACGCTTCGGCATTTCGATGACGTCAGCGGTAGCCGGTCGCGGCCTATCGAAGATCCGAGTCAGAGCGATTTGATTGGCATCCATGCCCGCTGGCTTCAGGTAACGCATCGTCGTTCTAATGTCGCTGTGGCCCATCAGATGCATCAGTGAACGCAGATCAAGTCCGTCCCGCAAGCAGTTAGTAGCAAACGTATGACGGAACTTATGCAGCTTCCACTTCTCACATTCGCGAGACTTCAGACACCCCTCGCATTTCTTACATGCAATGCCGAGTCGCCACACGTCGCGCTTGAGATATCGCAGTGAGTTTTTTCGCGGTCGTGAGTCTTTTCCAGTGCCAAAGACGAAACGAAAATCAGGATGTTTGGCGTAGTAGTCTTTCAAGCTCTCTACTAAAACATCTGTCAGAGGGATGGTTCGTGGCTTATCATTCTTGATTCTGAATCCGAATTCAGGTTTGCTGTAGAACCGAACTTTTTTCCCGATGAAGTCGATATCCTTCCACTGCACATGCGTAGCTTCACGCTCACGCGCCCCAGTCTTCAGTAGAAACTCGTAGAACAAAGAATTACGCAGAGTCTTCGCGCCCGCGATCAGCTTCGTAACTTCATTAGGGTCGTCATAAATTTCGATCTCAGGTGGCTTCTCATCAGGCATGTCATCTTTCATTGGCAGCTGCTCTTTGGGTACTTCAGCAAATTTCAGAAACCGCCGTAGACGATACGAGTAGGAAAAAATCGTGTTGTCACTCATGCACTGTTTTTTCATTTCTTTGATACAGCGAGCGAAGTCGTCAGCAACGACTTCAGCTGGCATCGTCTTGCGCACTGTCTCAAAGAAGAGATCGAGGATGCGTTCATAACTGAAAAGCGATCGCTCTTCGATGCGCAGACCGATGTGCTCGATGAATAGCGGGCGAAGTTCGAGCAAGCTCTTTTCCCCGGCATCACGCTGGGGTACTCGCGTGCCGGTGGCTGCGAGATAGTGCTTGTCTGCGATCAACTTGTTTTTAGTTGTCTTGCGGGTCGAGAGTGCAGCTGCGGCGTCATCAGTCAATACTTCGAAGACCGTTTTGCCGTCTTTGTATGTGCGCAAGTGATACACGCCTTCGGGATAGTTCGCGTCCACGCCATTGTCTTTGACCCAACCTTTTCGCAGTCGGCCGTTCGTCGACGGTTCGACGCGGAAGCGACGCCACCCCTTGGGTGTCTTGCAATGCCAGTAAAGCAACGCCGTGAGGCTTTCTCTTTTTCTCGTTCCCATATTTCTCCTTCGGTGGCGGGCTGCCAACTTCATCGATTATATGGTACAAAACCGTACAAAGCTAAGGTAAAGCTATGAAAATAAACACGCGGAATTGTTCAGCCTATGGACCTCCCATACGTTTCCTATGTGTTTGATATACAAAGATAAACGCAACAACTGCAAAGACTTGCGCTTTATCATGCTTCTCAGATTTAGTCAGGATTATCACTAGGCATCACGTTTCACGCGCTAAATGGTACAAAGCCCGTAAAGTGGTACAAAGCGAAATCATCAATAAAGACGCGCCTTTTATCGATTTACCCCAAAAAAGCCCGATCGCCGCCGGGCGCGACCAGGGCGACGCCCAAATAAAAAGGCCCCACGTTGACCTGTGGGGCCGTTCCTGGGCTGCGGGCGAGGCTCAGCGTCGCTGAAACCCCGTCGTCGCCGTGTGCGTCGTCTGTGCGCGATGCGGGGGCGCCAGACCGACCTGTTGCAGGCTGCCCCCACGGTTCCAGCGCCGTCGCTTGCACTTGGCGCAGCGGTCGGGAATCTCTCGCGAGATCCACTCGTGCCGGCAGTCGGCGTAGTCGCAGGTATTGAGGTGGGCCGTAATCGTTCTGGACGCCATGAGAACTCCTTTTTCCAGCGTAGCAGGGGTTAGGCTTCGATGCGACCAGCGAGACGCGCTTTGGCGGCGTATTCGCTGATGGTCATCTTGGCGGTGAAGTGTTCGTCGCGCTCGATATACAAGCCGAGCGGAAGTTTGATCGACTGAATCTCCGCGAGTGAAACGTAGCCGAGCTCAGGAAAGCCCATGCCGAGATCGCATAGACCGAACGCGCTGTCGCCATCCTCGGGGTCGAGTTCGGTCAGTAACCAGGTGGCCGCGCCCATCGGGTTGAAGAATTTGACGACGGGCTGATGGTCCTCCTTGCCCGTCTTCATGCGGTTGTTCCAGTTCGCGATCAACTGCTCGCGCTGCGTGTCGAGCATGAATTTCTGCCGCGCCATTTACTCGTCCTCCTGCGCGGCTTCGCCGAGATCGTCCTTCGCCGATTCCAGGTTATCCAGCGCCGAGCTAAGGGAGTTGATGCGCTCTTGCAGTTTCTCGCCCTTGTCCGACTCCTGCCACTTCTCTGACTTCGCATCATAGGCGTCCTGCCATCCGTCACGGACGGGGGTTAGGGTGTCGATCATCTGCTCGACGTCGCCGAGGAATTTCTTGAGTAACTTCATGTCTCCTGCTTTCATTTTCGTTGTGTGCTTTCTGCGCGAGGTAACGCCCCCGGCGCGAGCGGTTAGGTGATGATCTTGATAACGATCTTGAGCGTGCCGTTGCCGTTGTCTTTCCACTCATAAGTGCATCGCTCGTTCGGCTGAAGTGTCTTGTCGACCGCGTCGATTAGAACGCGCACGCGGCTCTCAGGTTTGCGGGTTGCTTGTGTCATTCCTCTCCTTCTTCTTCATGTTCGGGATCGGGCTCAAAACTCCCGTCCGGCAATTGTTTGGTGAAGTCGTAGTTGGCCCCTACTTTCAGGTACGCCTCATAAACGCCACGGATAAAGCCGTCATGCGCTTCCTTGGTCGCGAACGCATACGTCTCGACGTCGCGGGGTCCGTCATCACATTCGCCCCATCGAACGTGCAGATATTTCCAGTCGTCATCCATGCGCGGTCTCCTTCAATTCATCGAGGAAGAAGCCATGATCGCGGGCGTAGTCCCATGCCGCGTTCCACAGGTCGGTCGCTTCGATCTCTTCGACCGACTGACTGCCGTCGTCGGCGTGCTCATAGTCGGTGAACGTCTTTAGGCCGAACCTCTCGAACGCCACCGCCATCGCCATGTTTGCGTCGCAGAAGTCGTGGGTATGGCAGACTCCGGTCGACGTCTCAATGCGGTTACGCATCCGAGCGAGCCGCACATGCACGACGCCGATCTCGACGACCAGCGCCCGCGAGAACTCCAGGGCGAGTCGCGGGACGATCTGCGCCCGTAACTCTTCGACCGTCTCAGTCCACGGCAATTCGGGACTGAACTCATGGTCGGTCGCGTGGTAGAGCGACCGAACGCATTGCCCCTTTTCCGGGGATACCAAAGCGCATCGATACATTTATTCGTCCTCGCTTTCGTCTTCGTCTTCGTCTTCGTCTTCGGCGGCGCGTAACGCCGCGACCTCTGCGGGCGTCAGCTTGATCGAGGGCCAATAGACGATCATGCCGCGCCCCATGCTGTCGGTCGTCATGCGTTCGCCGAGTTCGATTATTTCGTCGATCTCAACGCCACTCTCGGTTAGCATCGCGGCGATCTTCATGACGTCTCCGGTTGTGTCGACGTCGATACCGACGCAGTGCGCTCCGTACATGCCGCGACCGCTATAGTCGCGAACGGTGAAATCGCTGCCCTCTAAAGCTTGGATGAGATGTTCTGCGGTGATCATTAGTTATTTCCCTTTCTGTTGGTTGAGTTGAATGAAGACGTACTCGACGGCGTAAGCGAGATAACGCGGGTCGTTCTCTTGACCGAGCGCCTTATTGATGCGCTCGATGTTGGGCGTGATGATCTCGGCGTCGACCGTTGAAGCGAACGTGCCGGTCGCGGCAAGTTTTTTGTAGAGCGCGACGGCGCGATCGATCTCGGCGCGAGTGAGGAATTGATCGATAGAGAAAGTTTTCATATTTCCTTTTCCGTTGTTGGGGGGTTTCAGGCTTTGGGTTGGGGATTTTTAGCGAGGACGATTTGCGTTCTCGGCTTCGCGGACGAACTTCACGACGTAGGCGAGATCATCGCCCTCATAAAGCGGCAGATGATTTTCGTCCTGCACGATGACGATGCCGAAACGTTTCGAACCTTCAAACTCGCGTTGCTTAGGGTCGACGTGGTTGACGTGAATTTCGATCTCGACGTCACTATTCCGAGGGCACGCGACAATGAAGCGGGGCAGAACGTCGTTATGCCATGAGGCATCTTCGAGCGCGCCCTCTTCGACGAACGCATTGAACTCCGCGGGTACGTCCCAATCCTTACCGAATTCGATTTCCCATCCACTCATAAATTTCTCCTTTTCGTTGTTTGCTAGCGTTATTTAGAAAATTCGAGCGAGTCGCGCCACACGGCGATGTTCGCTACGACTTCATCGAATGATTCTTTGAACGGATAGTCGACGACGGGCGTCTCGTGATCTTCGCGGGCAAGCATCTCCCAAGCGTGTTGCAGCCGAATCGCCGCAAGCTGAAACTGCTCTATCTTGTTGGCGAAGTGCTCGCGGGCGTCGATACGTTCCTGTTCGGTGTATTCCATAAAACTCCCTTTTCGTTGTGTTCGTTTTTTTGCTAACTTAGAACCGCTCGCATACGGCGCGAACGTCTGCGGGAAGCGGCGCACTATTCGGATAACGCGATGCCATCTCCGCGTACAAAGGTTTGAGCTGTTCGCTTGCGTCGATCCACAACGGACTATCCGGTCGATTGGTTTTCTGAACGTTCAGCAACGACTCAATCCTCAAAACGATTTCCATATCTGTGTCGATCTGCATTTCCGTTTACCTCGCAATCACTTACTGTCACTATAGTACCAAAATGGTACTATAGTGTCAATGGGGGCCTTCCACTTT
>Ga0307478_10000375_pt1 | contig 48137 bp, 50 predicted proteins | sample atmos_gasesECM4C_2_FD_203713 | JGI IMG/M metagenome (GOLD analysis project Ga0307478, IMG submission 203713) | Hardwood forest soil microbial communities from Morgan-Monroe State Forest, Indiana, United States - atmos_gasesECM4C_05 | ecosystem: Environmental > Terrestrial > Soil > Temperate...
CCGATCGAGTAGTTGCGCACATGGCCCATGTGCAGCGCGCCCGAAGGGTAGGGAAGCATCTCGAGCACGTAGTACTTGGGCTTGGTGGAGTTGGGTTCGGCAGCGTAAAGCGCCGGGTCCTGCTGCCAGCGCTCGGACCACTTGGTCTCGACCCGCTGCGCGTCGTAGCGCTCGTCGCGTACCATGGTTTTCTCTTCTGGCGGCATAAGAAGCTTCAGACGATAAAGAATAAACCTATATTTTACAACGCGGCCATAACAGTGGCGTGTGCGGGGCGAGGACGCCCTTCGGAAGGCGCAGGCAAGTTATCGCGACTGCCAGCGGGACGCCGGCGCTACCTGGTTCGGCGCGGCGAGGCTGCGGCGTACGCAGAAGGTGAGAATGGAGTCTGCAGCAGCCAGTCAATGGAAGCAGAAACGTCGAGGTCAATCACTTGGTTCCCGCTCTTTGCGTACCAGCCGCGCCGTATCGATCGGTGCCGAGACGGGCTTCCGCTTGTGGAGACGTTCCCGGAATTCGTTGAGCGTCCGGCGTCTCTATTATTGTAAGGTGAACGCTATTGCACGGTGAACGCTTTCGCGCTGGTCGTAGTTCCACCCGCGTTGGTGACAGAAATCTTTCCGGTACTCGCTCCTGACGGCACGGTAACGCGGATGAAATTCGCGGTCAGCACGGTGAAAGTTGCGCTCGTGCCGTTGATGGCGACTTCCCTGGTGCCTACGAAATGGGATCCCTGCAGAAGGAAGGTTGAGCCGGCCTCGCCGCTCGTCGGCTGAAAGTTGATGATTCTCGCCTCCGGTGGAGCCAGGCCCGCGTCGATCACCCAGAAGGATCCATTGGTGGGCTGCCCGTTTTGCGGTCCCCCATTCAAGTTCGACATGCCGTAGAGCTTTCCGTCGGCGGCCTGGCGTATCCCGAAGGGTTCTTCCCCGTTCACGTTAGGGTTCGTCGTGATGTTCTCGAGAACCTTGCCCGCAAGCGTAGAGCTGAAAACGATTCCGGGATTCAGGAAGAAAGCGCCCCAGAAGTTTCCGTCGGACGCCTGCGTGAGGTCGCCGTCGGTCGCCTGGGTCGAAGACATCGGGCCGATCTCGTGGTAGGTGCCCGTCGTGGTGATGCGGTACAGGATGCTGCCTACGCGCAGCCCATAGAGGTTTCCATCCGAAGCGTAGGTCAAACCGCTCGCGGCGACGTTGGGCAAATTGTTGTTGGGCGAATTAAAGGGGTGCAGGATGGTGTACGCGCTGGTGGTCGGATTGAAACGGAAAACAGAATTCCAGGGCTTGAGGTGGTCGCCGGCCACCGTGGTTCCATAGAAATTTCCATCCGGGAGTTGCACCATATTGAACGCTCCGAGGCCATCGGGTTGCGCCTTGGAGTCGAAGGTATGGAGGACCTTGAAAGTTCCGGTCGGGCTCATGCGGAAGATGACGCTGGTCGGAAAGTTTTGCGGCCCGGTCGATCCGTACAGGTTCCCGTCGATGCCCTGCGTAATGAACGACGGATAGGCGCCATCGTTGCAACTGATCGTGTTACAGAAATTGTGCAGCAAGGTGATTGTGCCCGACTTAGTCAGCTTGAACGCAGTTCCCACTCCGTTCGCACCATCCACCAGCGTGAGACCGTACAGGTTGCCGTCCAGGCCTTCCACCAGGCTGGTAGGCGAGGCGCCGTTGGGCAAGCTGCCATCGGACAGTTCGGCGAAGCTGTAGAGCAACGTGAACACGCCGTCGGGAGTGATCTTGAAGATGGACCCTTGCGAGTTGAGGCCGGTGCCTCCCTCGGAAGCGATGCCGTAGAAATTGCCATCCGCGCTCTCTATGAATCCCTGCGGAAAACTTCCATCCGGGCATTGCGTCAAGGTTGAATCGCAGGGGAAACCGAACAGCTGGGTGATGGCTGGGGCTGGAGTCTGCGCGACGGCCACGATGGCTAGCACCGCGAAGGCAAGGGCAGAAAGCAAGCGCGTCATAAAAAAACTCCTCGGCTCGCAACAGGAGCGCAGACCGTTATACGGCGCTTCTGTTTACGGTTTGTTTCTGACTTATCAAGTTTTTGTAAATTAGTCCGGCTATCTGAGAGGGTGAACGGAAGGCTTGAGTGCCAACGCTACGATTTCGCACCGATTTCGGCGAATAAATGGCGCAAGCTTGTGGGAACGCCTGGTTTCGTCAACGGTCGCAAAGTGCAGAAACTAATCGTGGGTGTTCGGTGTCAGTACTCCTCAGGAGCGTCAGTGAGAGCCTTCAAGACAGGACTGTTGGTCGGCGTCTTCCTCGCACAGTTCGTGACTTCGGCGAACATAGGCTGTACGCAGACCTCTCATTCCCTGCAAAGTCGAATCCCCAAGCCTGACCCGAAGAAGTACCACGCCATACAGGATGGGAAGGATTGGAAGAATCCTGAGTTGATCGTTCGACCTGAAGGCATTGAAGTCGTCGGAATCACTCCTGTGGGGCAAGCTATCCCTGCCGAGTCAGTTCCCGACAAACTTGAGTACCTTCCCGATTCGGCATGGCCGTATGGACTGATCGTGATGGTTTCGGACGCAGGCATAGTGTCGTCATCCAACGTCCAACCCCGTATTCAAGCCAACCGCGCAAAACTGCTGAAGATACTAAAGGCACATGGCATCGCCGTAGACCTATGGCCCTCGGCCTAGTTGTCATAAAATCTCGTTTCACTCGTAACCGTAGGGTTACAAGTGTAAACGCCTGTTAACGTCACCTTAGTAAAAACGGATCGCTCAAGGCTGCGTTGATCGTAGCTTCAGAAGCCAAGCCGCCGCGGTCGCGATTGTACAAAGCGTGGCCCAGATGCCAACGACGAGCCAGTCCGTCCGGTCGATTTTGCCATCAAGAGCTATCTCAAGGAACACAAAGCCCATATAAAGCAGAGCACTTGACGCGACGAGAGAGAAGCCAAGTGTCAATCGTTTTCCAAAGAGCAGGAGGACGAGTCCAATCATCAGAAGAGATGGGAGAACAAACAAGGCCCACCCAACCTTCGCTTCCCAAACCGGAAACCTGCGAGAATTATCGAGCGCCGTTGCAAGAGCTGAGTACGTTTCAAACATTGCAAATACGATCAAGCATAGAACGCAGATGACATTTCGGATTTGGATCAACGGCCCGACCTTCTGAGCTTTCATGGCTGTGGGGAAGGGTAAACTCTTGTCGCGTGCGTTTTTTGGGGACCTAGCGATGCACTCGTTGGCTAAAAAACCAGAAGCCCACTCCGCCACCGAACAGAAAGATCCCGATCAGAATGCCTATGATTGCAAGCTTCCAGTGCTGGCCAAAAAGTGACACGACGTCCCACCCTACTGCTCCGTTTGAGACTTGGCCAAACACGTATCTGCTATAGGCACTCAGCCCGGCAAAGAATACTACGAGCGACAGAATGATCGCCAAGACGCCAGCGGCGAGGGCCTCTAATGTGGTGAGCATCCACCGCACGAGCCTATATTAACGCCGCGAACTAGGGTTGCCTATAGCTGGCGAAACATCGCGACTAAACTCATTGAATCGGTTCCGGGCAAAACCAATCGGATTGCGTTCTGCGGCCTCAAATGCTTGATGGCGAAGCGACCATTCTGATCTCTTACCCCTGCTATTACGGAAAGTCTTTGTATTGTTTCCAGTCTGGATCGGGACCTATTTCGCACTCAACATCAAACTGATCGTGAAGATATCTATATTTCTCAGCCCTTTTCAAAAATTCCTTTGCGTCGCGAGTGTAGAAAAGAAGATCCTTGACACCGTCTTTCAGAACGGTTGCAACATGGACCGCCAATCCACCGGCCTCCAGTTCCACAAAAGCGTCTCCTTCCAGTTTTGCTAGAAGGCGGCTATCTTCAGCGGAGGGCAATCCGCTTTCGTCGCCGGGTACGAAATGGAATGTCAGATACGCGATAAAAGAATGAGCGCCGTGTGGCTTCACAGCAGGCGCCAGGTTCTTGCGAAAGAATTCACGCTTCGGTGAATTGTTGGGCCGATACTCCTTGAGACTCCATTGATCTTCTGCCATTGGGATTCACTCAACAAAAACTGAGGACCATTCATTCATGGGAATCTCGCAGCCACGTTATTCCAGCGCGTAAATCGCGAGCCCACTCAAAAGCTTGGGGTAGAAGTCGGTCGATTTCTGGGGGAGGACTTCGCCGGCGAAGGCGATGTCGCGGACCTGGCCGATGCGGCAGGGGTTCATGAGGAACGCGATGTTGGCGTCCCCTGAACGGACGGCGGCGAGAGCTTCCGCCGCGTCGCGGACGTACGAAAGGTTTCGCTGTTCGCGGATCGATTCTTCCGACAGGCCGATGACGCCTTCCAGCAGGACTTTGTGTAACTGCACAACGTCGAGATACTGCTGGCGAATGGACAGGCCGGGAAACAGTTCGGGCGGCGCCTTGGGCGTGTGCAGCAGCCAGACCTGCGATGCGGTGGCCGCGAGAATCGCCGTGCCGACGTGTCCGGCTTCGCGCAGAATGGCAGTTGCGCGTGCCGCGTTCAGCGATGGGTCCACATCTTCCACATTGAAAAAAGAGCGGGCGGTGGAGCGGAAAACCTCCGGCGAAAAGGAATCCAGGCCGCGCACGACGCGGTGAGTGGGCAGGATGACCAGGCCCGGGTTGTTCATGTTGACGAAAGTCATCATGACCAGCTCGTAGGGCGCCGCTTCGGTTTCGAGCGTGCGCAGCATGGTGCCGCCGGAGCGCTCGCGGGGCGCGCCTACGGGTTGGGCGGCGGCGCGGCGCTCGTTGCGGTAGTTGAGGGCAGTCTCGTAGCGGTGGTGACCATCAGCGATGATGAGTTTCTTGTCGCGCATTTTGCCGCGCACCAGCTCGATGAGGCTGGGGTCGGAGACACGCCAGATGCGGTGCAGGACGCCGTATTCGTCGACGACCTCCGTGGTCGGTGTTCCACCCTGGGTCAGGAGTCCATCGACTTCTCCGGTGTCGTTGTACAGCATGAAGATCTGTCCGAAATGGGCGCGGGTGGCTCGGAGCAGGTTCAGGCGGTCGGCCTTGGGCTTGGCCAAAGTCTGCTCGTGACGAAAAACGACAGCGTCGGCATAGTCTTCCACACGGCCCAGGGCAATGAATCCGCGACGCTCCAATGCGGTCGTGGTTCCCGGAGCGGTAAAGCGTTGCGCATAGACGTAGATCGAGGGCTGGGAATCCTGCAGAAAAACTCCCTGCCGGCGCCAGTCGCAGAAGAAGGTCGCGGCGCGGCTATAAACGTTGTCGCGATCGGTATCGCTAGCTTCGTGCTTGCCGAGGATCAGGCGGACCAGGTTGTAAGGGCTGGCGGCGTAATAGCGATCCTGCGACTCCGGGGTGATCTTGTCGTAGGGTTGGGTCACGACGGAGGACGGAGTCACACGTTGCGGATCGTAGCGGAGGGCGCGGAACGGGACGATGTGGGCCATGGAACCTTCCATTTTACCAAGCCGGAAGATGGCCGGTTGGACGCTACCGGCTGAAAGCTGCGTGGAAAGGGGCATTGCCCTAAAGGCACTACCTGACAAAATCGTTACAAAATACCCGTTTTCTCTGATTCGAGGCGGGAAAAACTGTGATACGATCGCGCTCAATGAGGTAAGGTATGCCCCGCCAATGTGGGTGCGGGTCTTCCTCCAAGACCCAAGTTCGGATCCGCCACTCGGCCCATTCCAAATCTGGGATCACGACCATGCCGCGCTCGAACCGTTTCTCGCTGTGTCTCCTGGTGTCTCTCGCTCTGCTCATTGCCATGTTTCCCGTTGCATCGGCAAGAGCGCAAAACACTGACGACGATGTCCACATTAAGCCGCGCGTGGAGCCCAAGCCGGCCACCGACACGATCAAGGAACTGGAACAGGGGTTCAGCCCGCATACCAAGCCGTTGAAATCGACGGTGGAACTGGTGCTGGTGCCGGTAACCATTACCGATCCCATGAACCGGCTGGTGACCGGCCTCGATAAAGAGAACTTCACGGTATTCGAGGGCAAGAGCCAGCAGGAGATCAAGTCGTTCTCGAGCGAGGACGCCCCGGTGTCGCTGGGCGTGATTTTCGACATGAGCGGGAGTATGAGTTCGAAGATCGAACGCGCCCGCGAAGCGGTGGTGGAGTTCTTCAAGACGGCGAACCCGCAGGACGAGTTCTTCATGATTACGTTCGCCGACAAGCCGGAAGAAGTCAGCGACTTCACCAGTTCGATCGAAGAAATCCAGGGCAAGCTGGTCTATACCGTACCCAAGGGCCGGACCGCGCTGCTCGACGCGATTTACCTGGGCGTCAGCAAGATGCGGCAGGCGAAATATCCGAAGAAGGCAATGCTGATCATCTCCGACGGTGGCGACAACCACAGCCGCTATACCGAGGGAGAGATCAAGTCGATGGTGAAGGAAGCCGACGTTCTGATTTATGCCATCGGCATTTACGACCACTATTTTCCAACCGAAGAAGAGAAGCTGGGCCCGGCGCTGCTGAGCGACATTACCGAGTTGACCGGGGGGCGCGCGTTCACGATCGACAATCCAAATGACCTGGCGGATGTGGCGACCAAGATTGGGATCGAGCTGCGCAACCAATATGTGCTGGGATACCGTCCAACGAATCCGATAAAGGATGGCAAATGGCGTAAGATAAAAGTGAAGCTACTGCCGCCAAAGGGGTTGCCACCTCTCCGGGTTTATGCGAAGACGGGATACTATGCACCTGCGGAGTAGCTGGGTTTTCCCTGCCACTCTTGTCTTGATTTTCCTCACACTGAACGGAATCGGGCAGAACCCTGCACCTGGGCCTAAGCCAGTGCCGGGGGATGCCTTTCCCCCGCAAATCGCAGAGCCGCGCGCGGCGCCCGCCAAGCCGGCTGATCCCCCTCAGGCCAGCGATCCTGCCAAAGAAAACACGCAGGAATCCACGGGGCAGCAGCCTACGGCGCAGGAAGAGCCGGGCGGCTTCGTGTTCCACAAACAGGTCGAGGAGGTCGTACTCCATGCCACCGTGGTCGACGAGAAGCAGCGCATGGTGATGAACCTGGAAAAGGGCGCATTCACCGTGCTCGAGGACGGCAAGCCCCAGAACATTACTTCGTTCCGCCACGAGGACATTCCGGTCGCGATGGGGATTGTGATCGACAATTCCGGCTCCATGCGCGAGAAGCGCGAGAAGGTGAATAAGGCGGCCATCAACCTGGTGAAGTCGAGCAACCCGCAGGACCAGGTCTTCATCGTCAACTTTAATGACGAGTATTACCTGGACCAGGATTTTACCGCCGACATCGGGAAGATGAAGGAAGCGCTGGAGAAGGTGGATACGCGTGGGGGCACGGCGCTGTATGACGCCGTGGTGGCCTCATCAGAACACCTCAAGAAAAATGGGAAGCTGGAGAAGCGGGTGCTGTTCGTAGTGACCGACGGCGAAGACAACGAGAGCCAGGAAACTCTGGAGCAGGCGATCCGGCGGTTGCAGGAAGAGAACGGGCCGACGGTGTACGCGATCGGGATACTGGGAGAAGAGAAGCAGAAACGCGCGCGGAAGGCGTTGCAGTTCATCGCCGAGAAGACGGGCGGCTTGGCATTTTTCCCCAAGAGCCTGGAAGAAGTGGATGCCATCAGCCGGACGGTCGCGCACGATATTCGCAGCCAGTACACCATGGGCTACAAGCCGACGAATCCGAAGAGCGCGGGCGGCTATCGCACCATCAAGGTGGATGCGAAGGCCAAGGGGTACGGCAAACTTACGGTGCGGACCAAGAGCGGGTACTACGCAGTGCAGGACCGCGCGGCTACCGCCACGCAGTAGGATCGAGCGACTTTCATCGGGCCATCTTCGTAAAACGCCTGTGCGAGGAGCCGGCGATGCGGTACGAGTCCACGGCCATCCCGGATGCGCAAGTGCCGCGTGCGCGCGATCCCATCTTTCAGCACGCGCTTGATACCTACGCCAGCGAATCGAACAAGGTTGTTTCCGTGTGGGGCGAGTTCAAGGACGCCGATCTGCCCTATCGGCCACACGAGAAGTCGAGCACCGTGCTCGAGATCATGAAGCACCAGTTGCTTTCGGAGCGGCGCTTCTTCGCGGAGTTTCTGGGATTGCCGGAGCCCCATCCTGGTGCGGTGCTGCCAGCGGAGATGTCGGTGGCTGCGCTGCGAGCGGCGATGGTCCGGCTGGCGATGCCGCGGCTGGCGTTTCTGGCGGAGCGCGATTCCGGATGGTGGCTGGCGACGGTGCCGTTCTTTGACGTCGAGCGGCAGCGGGTGTGGGTGTTCTGGCGCCGGGTGCTGCACACCGCGCATCACCGGACGCAGTTGACAGTGTATCTGCGGCTGATGGGCGGGAAGGTGCCGGCGACCTATGGTCCGACGGCGGATGTGACCTGGCAGGGCGCGGACCCGACGCTGACGGTCGAGGCCGCGGGACGGCGCAAGGCATAGGCATCGCCGAAGTTATTTGACGCTGGCGGGTGAGCTTTCTTACTCTGTACTGTGCGAACTGATACTGCGATCTCGCGACTCCGCGTTTCCGACGACATCACCGAGCTTGTCGGTGACACCCCCATGTTGCAATTGCGGCGGCTCGTTCCCGCGGGCGCGGCCGACGTGTTTGCGAAACTCGAATACCTGAATCCCGGCGGCAGCGTGAAAGACCGGGCGGCGATCGGGATCATCAAGCGCGCCGAAGAAGAAGGGAAGCTGCGGCCGGGCGGAACGATTGTCGAAGCCACGGCAGGCAACACGGGAATCGGGCTGGCGCTCATCGGGGTGAAGCGCGGCTACAAAGTGGCGCTGTTTGTTCCGGAAAAATTCTCGGAAGAAAAAGTCATTATCATGCGGGCCCTCGGCGCCGAGGTGACTCGCACTCCTGAGGCCGAGGGCATGCCGGGAGCCATGGAACGCGCCAAGGCGTTGGCCGCAAGCGATCCCGTGGCGTTTCTGGCAGCACAATTCGACAATCCGGCGAATCCGGACTATCACTACGCGACAACGGCGCAGGAAATTTTCCAGCAGATGGAGGGACGGCTCGACGCCATCACGATCGGGTCGGGAACCGCGGGCACCTTCACCGGTATCGCACGTTTCCTCAAGCGCCACAGTGAGCACGAGGTCCACACGGTAGTGGTGGAGACCGACGGTTCGGTGCTGGGGGGCGGGCCACCCGGACCGCACAAAATTGAGGGCATCGGGAATTCGTTTATTCCGGGCAATTTCGATCCCAGCGTATGCGACGAGATTTTCAAAGTGACGGACGCGCAGGCGTTCGGCATGGTAAAAGAGCTGGCTGCAAAAGAGGGCGTGCTGGGCGGTTCGAGCGCTGGGGCGAATGTTTACGCTGCCATTGAGATCGCGAAGCGAATGGGGTCGGGGAAGCGGGTCGTGACCATGATTCCGGATTCGGCGGAGCGGTATTTGTCGAAGAAGATTTTTGAGGGTGGGATTTAGAAAAGCAGCTCTCAGCATTCAGCTTTCAACCAGTCGCGGTCGGCGGAAGGGACACGGGTCCTTTCACCACAGAGACACAGAGGCACCGAGAATACTAAAACCTTGAAACGCTGAGGGCGCAGAGAACGGCCGCAGAGAGCGCGGAGAGTATCTTTAGCAGGGATCAACAATATCTTTAACAACCATCAAGCGTAGAGTTGCTGGAAGACTAGAGTAAGTGGGTGTGTTCGCCCTGAATGCTCTGCGACCTCTGCGGAATTTCTCAGCGTCCTCTGCGATTTAAGGTTTCCCTGTTTTAATGCGTTTTCTTCGACAACAAGGCATTTCATAGGTCCTTCGCTTCGCTCAGGATGACATCTCTAATTTTATGAAAACGAATAGAGCAGCAGGTTTTGCTACACGCGCGATTCATGTGGGGCAGGAACCGGACGCGCAGACCGGCGCCGTGGCGCCTCCGATTTATGCGACCTCTACCTATGTGCAGGAAGAGATTGGCAAGCACAAGGGGTATGAGTATGCGCGGGTGTCGAATCCGACGCGTGACCGGGTGGAAACGAACCTGGCGGCGCTCGAAGGCGGAACAGCGGCGCGGGTGTTTTCGAGTGGGATGGCGGCCATCAATGCGATCGTCACGACTTTGAAGTCCGGCGATCACGTGGTGTGCGGGCACAATCTTTATGGCGGCACGCCGCGGCTCTTCAACCAGGTGTGGGCGGACTTCGGGCTGGAGTTCACTTACGTTGACACTTCGGATGTGCGAAATGTCGAGCGGGCGCTCAACAAAAACACACGCATGGTGTTTATTGAGACGCCGACGAATCCGCTGATGGCCCTGACTGATCTTCGGGCAGTGAGCGCGATTTGTCGAAAACGCAAGGTCGATCTGGTCGTCGACAACACGTTCATGTCGCCGTACTTTCAGCAGCCGATTGCGCTGGGCGCCGACATGGTGGTGCATTCAACAACAAAGTTTCTCAACGGTCACAGCGACGGACTGGGCGGGGTAGTAGTGTGCACGCGTCCGGAGCATGCGGAAAAGCTGGCGTTTCTGCAGAAGGCGGCGGGCGCGATTCTGTCGCCGTTTGAATGCTGGCTGATCCTGCGCGGGGTGAAAACACTGGCAGCCCGCATGCGCATACACGACGAAAGCGGGCGCGCCGTGGCGGAATTTCTGGCGCGGCATAAGAGAGTGAAGAAAGTCTTTTATCCGGGACTGCCGGACCATCCGCAACACGAGCTGGCCAAGCAGCAGATGTCGGGATTCGGCGCCATGATTTCGTTCGAGACGGGCTCGCTTTCAAACGCGAACAAGATGCTGCGCAAAGTGCGGGTGTGTTCGCTGGGCGAGTCGTTGGGCGGAGTGGAGACGCTGATTTCGCATCCGGCGACGATGACCCATGCGGCGCTCGGCGAGAAAGGGCGCAAGGCAATCGGCATCACCGACGGGCTCGTTCGCATCTCGGTGGGGATTGAAGACGTGGAAGATCTGATCGACGACCTGGATCAGGCGCTGGGGGCGATCTAGCAGATGCGGAGGTAGGCATCGCTGGACCTCCAACCACGCGGCTAAAGCCGCCCCATTTTTACGAGATCGGCGCGCCCGACGGCGCGCCCTGATACGAACCTGCACGGCGAGGGCAAGATGCCCCTTCGACAAGCTCAGGGCGGGCTCTCACGACAGCCGGCGGGACCCTTCGACTCCGCTCAGGGCAGGCTGCCGGCGCTACAGTCGTTTTTCCGCAGTCTGTAAAGCCGCGGATTCTTTTTTCGACCTTTCGGCTCGGCTACTGCAGCTTAGCGTATTCCGCCTTGGCTTGTTTCAGGATAGGGATGTCGGGATCGGCATCTTTCCAAAGCATGAGGAAGTCCTGGTAAGCGATGCGACTTTTCTGGGAATCGCCCTCGAGGGCGTAAGCGCGGCCTAGTGCCAGATGGGCCAGGGACATGAGCGGGTCGGCTGGAGCAAAGTTGCGTAGAGCAAGAATTTTCTGAAATTCCTGGGCAGCTTCCGCGCCCTGCTTGTTCTTCACGTAGGCGAGTCCGCGGAAATACAGCACGTTGGTGGTGGCTTTGTCGTAGGCACTCGCCGGCTTCAAGAGTTCGATGGCTTTCGAGGCGTCGTCTCCGGTGAGCGCTGCCGCGGCCCGCACCGCGGGTACAAACATGGCCTGCACCAGTACGTCGTCGGGACGGCTCTTCGCGACCTCTGCGGCCAGGTCGAGAGCCTTTTTGTTGTCTCCGGCGAAAGCGAGAATGTAGCCAACCTGGAGCTTCTGGTTGTAGTCCTGAAAGATCGCGAGCGACGCGTTAGCGGATTCGATCGCCTCTTTTTGGTTTTCCCCCAGCGCCCACACCCAGGCACGTTCTGAAATCGCGGCCCCCTCCGCGCTCTTGAGCTGGACTCTTTGGGCTACCTGACGCGCTTTCTCATAGAAATCATCGGCTCGCCGGAGTTGTCCGTGAGACGCTGCGATGTCGCCATGGCGGTAGAAGACGCCCCACTCCAAGTCGGGTTGGGCTTTGGCGAGAACTTCCTCGCGCTCCATGGTGGCGAGATCGCCCTGGGCCAGAGCGATGTTGGCCAACACGTCGTGCAGGTACAGAAAGTCAGGGTGCAGCCTCAGCCCGTCGTTGACAACGGCCTTCGCTTCTTCAAGGCGGTTGAGTCCCATGAACGCAGAGGCCGAATTTCCATAACCGCGCGCCTCATCGGGATCCACGCCGATCCCCGCCTTGGCGTTCGCCAGCCCTTTTTCAAAGTTACCCAGCTCATTGTCGGTTACAGAGAGGTTGATGTCAGGAGTCACGTCTCGTGGGTACGTCTGCTTATAAAGTTCGTAAGCGGCGTTGCCTTTTTCCAACTGGCCACTGTCGGCGTAGTAGTGGGAGGTGATGTAAAGTCTCTCCCGCTCGCTGGTACGGTCCTTTAGTTCAAACGCCTTTTTACGATATTGCTCCGAGAGGTCGAGCTGTCCAAAGTTGCCGTATACGGTGCCGAGCCGGGCGTAGGCCAGGGCGAAGTTGGGATCAAGGTCTACTGCCTGTTTGTAGAACGGGATAGATGCCAGATCATTCCCCGTGTTGTGCTTCTCATCGGCCAGGCTGAAGGCCTTGAGCGCTTCGAGCGACGAGGTGGTCGCCTCTTCCAGTGGCTTGTCGAACCGCTTAATCGAAGCCAGAGACTCGCCCAGTTTCTCGCGCAGCTCGGTCGTGGCCTGGTCGAGAGCCTTGAGCACATGCTCTTTATTGTCAGCCCGGGCCTGCACCTCAGCGAGCGTGTCGCTGTTCGCGGCATTCACCGCATCGAGAGTCACCACGTACTGAGTTCCCAAACTCGCGATCGATCCCACGATCAAAGCTTTCACTCCGTTGCGCTGGGCGATTTCACGCCCGATGGGAAGAGTGACGCGTTCATCGGTCGGCTTGCCCATCATGGTCAAGGTCTGCCGCGCCTTTTCGTCGGAGACGACGTTCAAGAAAGGCGACTGCTGAAGATCGACAGCCAGGGCTTTCTTGAGGGTCCCGTCGAAGACGGCGTCGCCGGTGGTGTTGACGAAGTCTGCAAGCAGAATGGAGTCCTTCTCGGTGATGGCTTGCGTCCGGAAGGAACGGAAGTAGACGGCACCGGCTACGATCACCACGAGCAATGCCCCCATCGGCATGAGAATCTTCCACAGCGGGCGCCACGCGGCTTCCGCAGGCACCGATCCGCTGGGCTGGGCAGCCGGTACCCGAGTGGAACTGCTCCGCTCGGGTGGTGGCTGGAATCCGGAGCCTGACCCGGAGGCGGGCGCTGGTGCCACCGCTGAACTCGAAACGGGCAGAGGCTCAGGCTCGCTCCTTGCTGCAGCCCGGCCCGAATCCGTGTCGCGCTTCAGACGCTGCAGGTCGGCGCGGAGATCGCCCGCGTGCTGGTAGCGCAGATTGCGATCCTTCTCGAGGGCCTTATTGACGATGCGCTCGAGTTCGAGCGGGAGATCGGGATTCAGGCGCACCGGAGCCGCAGGAGCCTTGTGCAGGATGGAATCGAACAAAGCGGCCGAGGTCTCGCCCCGGAACGGCAGTGCCCCAGTCGCCATCTCATAAAGGACGGTGCCGAACGAGAACAGGTCGGTGCGGCCATCGATTTCCTTGCCGAGAGCCTGTTCCGGCGACATGTAGGCGACCGTGCCCAGGGCGGTGCCCGGACTGGTCAGGTGCTGCTGGTCGACTCCGGCCGTGGCTTCTTCCAGCACAGTGTCGGTGCGGCCGGTCATGGGAGTGAGCTTGGCGAGCCCGAAGTCGAGAATCTTGGCGTGACCACGCTTGGTCACGAAGACGTTGGCCGGCTTAATGTCGCGGTGGACGATACCTTCGGCGTGGGCGGCGTCGAGCGCGTCGGCGATCTCAATGGCCAGCGACAGCAGGGTCTCAGTCTCGATGGGGCGCCCCCCGATGCGGTGCTTCAGCGTCATGCCATCGAGAAACTCCATGGCGATGAAGGGATGTCCCTCGTGCTCCCCGATATCGTGGATGGTGCAGATGTTGGGATGATTCAGCGCCGAAGCGGCTTGCGCCTCGCGTTGGAAACGGGCGAGGGTCTGCGGGTCGCGGGCAACATCGTCAGGCAGAAACTTGACGGCGACGAAACGATGCAGGCGGGTGTCTTCCGCCTTGTAAACCACACCCATGCCCCCGCCACCGAGCTTTTCGACAACCCGGTAGTGCGAGATGGTCTGGCCGATCACTGGCGCGGAATCTTACGTCCAGGAAACGGGTAAGTCAATGAATGCCAGAGAGTTTCGTATCGGCAGTTCGAGAGGATCATTGTTTGTATGGAGCCGTGGGGTCACGCCTGAAGGTATGCCCTCCCCCTATCGGAGAAGAGCGAGGGCAAGATGTGCCCTCCCACCCCAGCAAGCCAAAAATGCTTGCCGGGGACCCCGGCCTCGCGACAGCCGGCAGGACCCTTCGACTCCGCTCAGGGCAGGCTGCCGGCGCTACAGTCGTTTTTCCGCAAGCTGTAAAGTCGTGCCCTTCCGGTCAATTGCCGCCTGGTTCAGGGCTTGTCATTTTCGCCGCCTCCACCGGCGGCTTTTGTTTCTCCGGAGGGCGAAGCCAGGTAGATGGCCGGGACGTCTTTCTTGATCAGGTCGTTCAGGGCAACCACGTCGTTCGACTTGATGGTCTGCCACTGGGCGATGAGCGGGGCGGCTTGCTGGCTGAGCGAGTCGAAGGCGGCAAGCTGTTGTTGGGTGGGCGCGCCATCGAATTCGACGCTGCCACTCAGGTAATGCAGTTGTTCGTCGATCAGGACGGGATAGTTCAGGGTGGATTCCGAGCTCTTGGCGTTGGTCTGCAGGAGCTGTTCTTCGATGGGGGTTATCTTCTTGTCGAGCGCGGACACGCTGTCGTTGATGGACTTGTAGCGGGCATCCTCGAGGCGATCGCGCACGCCGCGGACCTGGGCTCGCGTGTCGCGAATCTCGCGCACGGTGTCGTGAAGTTCGCTCAAGGCGCGGCGGATTTTCATTTCCAGCTCAAATTCTTTCTGCACGTCGGCGGCTGAGACGTCGACGCGCGGATCCATCTTCAGCTCGAGCGGAACCGTAACGCTTTTTCCGCCTGCGTTGAGGCGCACCTGGTAGTTCCCCGGGGGCGCGACAGGGCCACGCGAACGAATTTCGGCCAGCACTTCGCCGGGCAGGCGGTGCGGTCCGTCGTAACGGAGGTCCCAGCTGAAGCGGTTCATGCCAGCCGCGGCGGGAATTTTTTCCTCCGGTGGAACCAGGTCGGGCCACTCGGGCGGCGTCGGCGGTCCTTTCTTGTCGAGGTTGGAGAATTCGCGAACGACCGCGCCGCTGGAGTCGAGGATCTGCAGGGTTACTTCGCCCTTTGGCGCAGACTTCAAGTAGTAGGAGATCAGCGCTCCGTGCGGTGGATTTTCACCCACCGGCTGGCGGCGATCGAAGAACTCGGCAAACCAGGTGCGGTAGATCGCAGGCGGCTTGTAGAGATAGAGGTCGGAGGTTGCGACCTCGCTGAGCTGGCGCATCGGGGTGATGTCGTCGAGGATCCAGAAGGAGCGGCCGTGAGTGGCAACCACCAGGTCGTCGTTCTTCACCACGAGATCGTGAATTGGAGTTTGCGGCAGGTTCAATTGCAGCGGCTGCCAGTTGGCGCCGCTATCGAATGAGACGAAGATTCCGGTCTCAGTGCCGGCATAGAGCAATTCTTTTTGCTGAGGATCCTCGCGCACGGCGTGGACGTAGGCGCCGTCGGGAATACCCGCGACCAATTTCGTCCAGGTCTTGCCGTAGTCGGTGGTCTTGAAGATGTAGGGTTTGAGGTCGTCAAGCTTGTGGCAATCGAGAGCGACATAGGCTGTGCCTGCGTCGTGGGGGGAAGCCTCGATCAGGCTGACCAGGCTCCACTCGGGAACGCCTTTCGGAGTGACGTTGGTCCAGCTTTTTCCGCCGTCGCGGGTGACGTGCACCAGGCCGTCGTCGGTGCCCGCCCATAGCACCTCTTTTTGCAAGGGCGATTCCGCGATGGTGAAGACGGTGTCGTAGTATTCGACGCTGGTGTTGTCCTTGGTGATTTCGCCGCCCGAAGAATCTTGCTTGCTTTTGTCATTGCGGGTGAGATCGGGGCTGATGACATTCCAGCTGCGGCCGTGGTCGGTGCTTTTGAATACGACTTCGCCTCCGGTGTAAAGCACGTCGGGGTCATGGCTAGAGATCAGGATGGGCTCGGTCCAGCCCTGACGATACTTCATGTCTTTCACGCCGTGGCCCGAGTTATCCAGTGGCCAGACCGTGATGTCCTGTTCCTGCAGGGTGCGCTTGTCCCAGCGCGTGAGCAACCCCTGGCCCGCACCAGCGTAGACCACGTTGGCGTCGCGCGGATCGGGCACTACGTATCCGCTTTCGCCGCCGCCCACGTCGTACCAATGCTGGCGGCCAATGTAGCCGTCGTCGGCGCGGCTGGCGATCGACACGGTGCTGTTGTCCTGCTGTGCGCCGTAGACGTGGTAGAGAAACTGATTGTCGGTGGCGACATGGTAGAACTGCGCGGTAGGCTGATTGTATTGCGTGGTCCAGCTTTTGCCGCCATCGGTGGTGATGGTGGCGCCGCCGTCGTTGCTGTTGATGATGCGCTGCGGGTTGATGGGATCGATCCAGAGGCCGTGATGGTCGCCGTGCGGCGCGGGCAGCAGCTCGAGACTGCGTCCGCCATCGCGCGAGCGGAACAGACCGGTATTCAGCATGTAGACGGTGTCGGTGCTCTTGGGGTCGGCGAAGATGTGGCTGAAGTACCAGGCACGCTGCGTGAGGCGCTGATCGGTGTTCACGTTCGTCCAGGAATCACCGCCATCGTCGGAACGGTAGAGCCCGCTGGAATCCTTGGCTTCGATGAGAGCGTAGACGCGGTTCGAGTCGCCTCCGGAAACAGAGACACCGATGCGGCCCATGATTCCGCTGGGCAGGCCGTGGCCTTCGAGATGTTTCCAGGTAATGCCGCCATCGGTTGACCGGTAAAGACCGCTGCCTGGGCCGCCGCTGTTCAAACTCCAGGGAGTGCGCTGGACTTCGTAGAGCGCGGCGAACAGCACGTTGGGGTTATTGGGATCGAAGACCACATCGATGGCGCCGGTTTTTTCGTCTTTGTAGAGAACCTTGTCCCAGGTTTTTCCGCCGTCGGTGGTACGGAAGACCCCGCGCTCGGAATTGGGTCCATAGGCGTGGCCGAGGGCGGCGACGAGAACGATGTCAGGGTTGCGGGGGTGAACGATAACGCTGGCGATGTGTTGAGTGTCTTTCAGGCCAATGTTGGTCCAGGTCTTTCCGCCGTCGGTGGACTTGTAGACGCCGTTGCCATAAGAGATGTTGCCGCGGATGCAAGCCTCGCCGGTGCCGACATAGATGACGTTGTGGTTGGAGTCAGCGACGGCAATGGCTCCGATGGAGGAGACGGCTTCCTTGTCGAACAACGGTTGCCAGGTGGAACCACCGTTCGTGGTGCGCCATACGCCTCCGGCCACGCTGCCGAAATAAAACGTGTAGGGATCGCCGGGCACTCCGGTGACCGCCAACACGCGCCCGCCGCGATAGGGACCGATCGAGCGCCAATGCATCCCCTTGAAGAGACTCTCGTCATACCTGGTGGCGGCATGAGCAGGTTGGAGCGTGGTTAGGAGGCCCAACAGGCAAGCCAGCGGAAACAGACGGTGGGAAAGTTGTTTCATGACAGCATCTCCGGAAGTAAGGCGCGAGCGGAGTATCTTAATCCATTCCTGAGGTGGAGATGTAACGCATTTATGTGTCTTCTGTGCCGGCAGAGTATTGGAATCGTGACGGGTTGGCGCGCATCTCGTAGAGGGAGCAGCGAGGGTTCTCGGCCCATGTGATGAGTCAACAAGTGGAGTGGCCTGCATTCTTTTGGCTTTGATGACTGCGAACCTGTGGGACACACGGGAGAAATATGACGAACAGTATCGAGGAGCGTGTCGCCGAACAGTATTCTCGCAGGTCGCTGGAACAGATCATTCTGGATTCGTTGCGGGCGGCAGGAAAGGACGTGGATCGCCTGACCCCCGCGGATCTGGTTGCGATCGACGAATTTCATATTGGAGGGCGGCAGGCGACGGTTGAGTTCGGGGCGCAGATGTCGCTGGTACGAGGGTCGAACGTGCTTGATGTCGGATGTGGAATCGGTGGACCGTCTCGATATTTCGCGAAGGAGTTAGGCTGCCGGGTGACGGGGATTGATCTCACGGACGAGTACGTGCGTGTGGCCGAGATGCTGGCGAGACGGTTGGGCATGAGCGGGGCGGTGTCGTATCGGCAGGCCAGCGCGCTCAAGATGCCATTAGAGGCGGGCAGTTTCGATGGAGCTTACATGATTCATGTTGGCATGAACATCGAAGACAAGGCGGCGTTGTTTGCGGAAGTTCGGCGCGTGCTCAAGCCGGGCGCCGTGTTTGGGATTTACGACGTGATGCGCGAAGGCGATGGAGAGATCCGATTCCCGATGCCTTGGGCGTCGAAGGCGGACACCAGCTTTGTCGAGACGGCTCCCGCCTATCGGTATCGGCTCGAGGGAGCGGGATTCGAGATTCGGAAAGAGCGCAACCGGCGGGAGTTCGGGATCGAGGTTCTGCGGGCGGTGCAGGCGCGCGCGGCAGCGGGCAAAGGCGGGACGCCGGCGCTCGGCCTGAATCTTTTGATGGGTTCGACGACGCCGCAGAAAATCTCGAATCTGATCGAGGGCCTGGAGTGTGGGGTCATCGCGCCGGTGGAGATGGTGAGCGGCGCGAGGTGACATGGCTTCGAGCGCCGTTACCATGCCGATGGATTCAGATGACCGAGTCGTCGATCCACTTCAGGTAGGGATGGCTGCCTTCTTCGATCGCAAGTGAGATACATTCCGGGACTTCGTAGGAGTGCAGTTCCTGAATGGCTTGGCGGAGGCGCGAAAACGCGCTGTCCGTTGTTTTGATCACCAGGAGATATTCCTGGGCTTCCTCAACCTTTCCTTCCCAACGGTACACGGACTCGATTTTCGGAACGATGTTGACGCAGGCGGCCAGGCGACGCTCGACAAGGGCGTGCGCGATCTTCTTGCTTTCATCGAGCGAGGCCGCGGTGGTTAGGACGAGGCGTTTGTTGGTCATATACTCAGCAGTCAGCATTCAGCCAGCAACGTTCTTGTCAGACTCGCGATTGATCCGCCGGCCGTATTGGCTGAGTGCTGAAGGCTGACGGCTAACCGTCTCCGCGGGTCCATAATATGCAACGGAATGCATCGGGGGAAGCGCGAACCCCGACGTCAGGATTCGAATCATGACAACCCAGATCAAGTTTGGCACTTCCGGATGGCGAGCGGTGATGGCGGAGGAATTTACCTTCGCCAACGTGCGGCGTGCGGTGCGGGGCATTGCGCGCTACGTGGTGTCCCAGAAGCCGAGGCGCGCGAAAGTGATCGTGGCACGCGATCCGCGCTTTCTGGGCGAGACCTTCTGCGTGATGGCAGCCGAGATTCTTTCGGCGCACGGGGTCACGCCACTGGTTATCGCGGAGGCTGCGCCAACGCCGGCCATTTCGTTCGCAGTGACGCAGGGAAAAGCTGATGGGGCGATCAACTTCACCGCGTCGCACAATCCGCCGGAGTACAACGGGATCAAATTTTCGACGCCCGACGGAGCGCCGGCCCTGCCCGAGGCTACGAAGAAGATTGAGGCGGAAATCATGGCGGCCGATTCTTCCGGTGTAAAGGATTCCGAGGTCAATGCAGACGGCAACATACCGGAACCGCAGACGCTCGATCCGCGGCGAATGTATTTGTCGCGGCTGCGCGAGATTGTGGATCTCGACGTGATCCGCAAAGCAGCGGTGCGCGTGGTGTTCGATCCGTTCTGGGGCGCGGCGCGGGGGTATCCGGACGAACTTCTGCGCGAGGGTGGAGTAGAGGTCGCATCGGTCCACGACTACCGGGATGTGTTGTTCGGCGGACATGCCCCGGAACCCGACGATCATCTGCTGGAAGATTGCCGGAAAAAGATGCGCGAGACCAAGGCGCACATCGGGATCGCGACCGATGGAGATGCCGACCGCTTCGGCATCGTCGACGAAGATGGAACGTTCTTTCAACCCAACTACATCATTGCGTTGCTGTTCGATTACCTGGTGGAGAGCCGGGGGTGGAAGAACGGGGTAGGGAAGTCAGTGGCCACGACGAACCTGATCAACGCGCTGGCGCGGCATCACAAAGTAGAACTGCATGAGACGCCGGTCGGGTTCAAATACATCGGGGAACTGATCAAGGCCGACAAGATCTGTATTGGCGGGGAAGAGAGCGCGGGATTGTCGATCCGACACCATGTTCCGGAGAAAGATGGAGTGCTGGCGGGGCTGCTGTGTTGCGAGATGGTGGCGCGGCGGGGCAAGTCTTTGGGGAAACAATTACAGGAGCTGTTTGTCAAAGTTGGTTCCTTCTGTCCGCAGCGGGAGAACTTCCGCTTGACGCCGGAGGTGAAGGAGAAGTTCACTGGAAAGTTGCAGTCCGAACCGCGCGAATTCTTCGGCCGGAAGGTCGGGGAAGTGGTCCGCAAAGACGGACTCAAACTCGTGTTCGACGATGGCTCCTGGATTTGTTACCGCCTTTCGGGGACGGAGCCAGTGGTGCGCGTGTATTCCGAAGCGGCGAATGCGGCGGAACTCGCGAAGTTGAGCACGGCGGCCAAGCAATGGATTTTCGAGTAGACAAACCGTCGCGGTTCCGGGGCTTTCCCAGGCCCGAGGACGGTTTGCGCGCAGTGGTCGACAGGGCTCCGCAGGCCGAGGCGCTGGCGGAGCGCTGGATGGAGAAGTCGAGGCCGCTCTGGAGTGTGCTGTATGCCGAGCGGCGGCGACTGGCGACTGGGGCGGTGCTGCTGCTGACGGCATGGCTGTTTCTGCATGTGATGTTCGGGGCCAATGGCATGGTGATCTACCGCTCGAAGCGAGCGGAGCGGCAGAAGTTACAAGCCGAAATCGACCATGTGCAGAAGGAGAATGATCTCTACGTGCAGCGCATCCACGGGCTGCAGAGCGATCCGAAAGCGATTGAGAAGGAAGCCCGGGAACAGCTGCATTACGCGCGGCCGGGGGAAGTGGTGTACGTCGACTCGGCGCGGCAGACACCCGCCAATCACACGGCCCGGAAGTAAAAACTCGGAAGAACCTCAGCGACAATTTCTTACGGCGGGTGTGATAGGATTCCTTGCAACGCCCCGTCTGAAACACCTTTGAAGTCACCCGCGCTGGGGTCAGGCGTGCGGATCTCTGGCTAACGCAAGCGGGCTCGGGTTCGGAAAAAAGCAAGAATACGGTTCACTGAATCTTCAAGGAGGCTGTTCGATGAGGAAAGTATTCGCGCTGTTTGTGTTGTTTTGCCTGGTGCTGTCGATCGCTTCGTTCGCGTTTGCCGGCGACGACAAGGGTGCTACGGTCAACGGCTGGGTGACGGATGCCAAGTGCGGCGCCAAGGGCGCGAACGCGGGCGGGGCGGCATGCACGAAGAAATGCCTCGACGCCGGCGAGAAGATGGTCGTGGTGACCGATGGCGACCAGAAAGTACTGAACGTGGAGAATCCGGATGCGCTGAAGGGCCACGAAGGCCATCACGTCGCACTGAGCGGCCACGTTTCGGGCGACAGCATTCACGTGATGAGCGTGAAGATGTTGTAGGAATATCTGTGAAAGAAGAGAGGGCGGCCTGACGGCCGCCCTTTTTGTCTATTGAACTAACGGCCTCGTCAAACTGCTGTTCACCGGGATCGGTTTTGTTTGCGGGTGAAAGTCCTTAAACGCAGAGGACGCGGAGAGCGGCGACAGAGAGCGCAGAGAAAGGCTTCAGCCGCGAAGGGCGCGAAGGAAAATCCGCCAACGACGCGAGGAACTGGCCGCCTGGTCTGAGGTCTCGGCCTTTCCAGCGAATTCGGCGGACGTTAGCTGTTTCTACCGCACTGCGCCTTCCAGCGGAGAGCTGGCGGTCGCGTAGAGTTTTTTCGGAATTCTGCCGGCCATGAAGGCCTGGCGTCCGGCGAGAACGGCGTTCTTCATGGCTTCGGCCATCAGGACGGGATCCTGGGCGCCCGCGATGCCGCTGTTCATGAGCACGGCGTCGGCACCGAGTTCCATGGCTATGGCGGCGTCGGAGGCGGTGCCCACACCCGCGTCGACGATGAGCGGGACGCCGGTAATCATTTCGCGCAGGATGCGGATGTTGGCCTGATTCTGAATCCCCAGGCCGCTGCCGATGGGGGCGCCGAGCGGCATGATTGCGGCCGCGCCGGCATCGAGCAAGCGCTTGGCGAAAACGATGTCGTCAGAAGTGTAGGGCAGAACCGTGAAGCCTTCTTTCACCAGCGTGGTGGTGGCTTCGAGCGTGGCCTGCACATCGGGGTAGAGCGTGGCCTGATCTCCGATGACCTCGAGCTTGACCCAGTCTGAGAGTCCGACTTCGCGGCCCAGGCGCGCGGCGCGGATGGCCTCGTCGGCGTTGTAGCATCCGGCAGTGTTGGGCAGCAGGATGTATCGCTTGGGATCGATGAAGTCGAGGAGCGACTCCTTGTTGCGGTCAAGGTTGACGCGGCGTACGGCGACCGTGACCATCTCAGCGTCGCTGGCTTCAAGGGCGCGGGCGGTTTCCTGGAACGACTTATATTTTCCCGTGCCTACGATCAGGCGGGAGCGCAGGGAGCGGCCGGCAATCACCAGGGGATCAGGCATATCTTTATTGTAATGAAAGCCGGGCCGAGGGGCACGGAATCGGTCACCCGGTGACGTGACCTTCGACGGGCACGGCTTCGGCGTGCGAGTACACGTCGTCGATGACCTTCCGGTAGCGCTCTTCGACGGCGCGGCGGCGGACTTTCATGGTATGGGTGAGGGTGCCATCGGCGGCGGAGAGTTCTTCGGCGATGAGGATGATTCGCTTCAGCTTCTCAAAGCGGGCCAGGTTGCGGTTGAGGTCGTCGACGATGCCGTCGTATAAGACGCGAACCTTGGGATTCGCAATCAGTTCCTCGCGGGAGCCGAAGGACACCTGGTTGGCGCGGGCCCAATCTTCCAGCAGGGGAAAATAGGGAGCGATCAGCACGGCCGGGAACTTGCGCTTGTCGCCGATGATGATGGCTTCGGCGATCAGCGCATTGTGCTTGAGCGAGTTCTCGATGGGTTGGGGGGCGATGAACTTTCCACCCGAAGTTTTGATCAGGTCTTTCTTGCGATCGGTGACGGATAGGAAGCCGTCGGCATCGAGGTTGCCGATGTCGCCGGTCTTGAACCATCCATCCACGAATGCGTTGGCGGTTTCGTCGGGGCGCTTCCAATAGCCCTTAAAGATGGATGGTCCGCGGACCAGGATTTCGCCATCGTCGGCGATTTTGACTTGCACGTTGCCCAGGGGCTTTCCCACGGTGCCGATTTTGTGGGCGCTGGGAGTATTCACAGCGATGACGGGCGAGGTTTCCGTGAGTCCGTAGCCCTCGTGAATGCGGATGCCGACCATGGCGAACCATTCAGCCAGTTCGCGGCCCAGCGGGGCCCCGCCGGAAATGAAGATTTGCCCGCGGCCGCCCATGCCTTCGCGAACCTTCGAATAGACGAGCTTATCGGCGAGTTTCCAGACAGGCGAAGCAGGCGTCTTTCCCGCCAGAATTTCCTGCTCGTGCGCCCGGCCCACGGCCAGGGCCCAGCGAAAAACCAGCTTCTTCGGAAAGCCACGCGCTTTGAGATCGGCGCGGGCGTGAATCTTTTCATAGACGCGCGGTACGGAAACGAAGACGGTCGGCTGCACTTCGAGCAAGGCCTGGGGCAACTGGTCGACGAACGGACAGTAGGCCAGCGTCACGCCATTGAAGAGCATGGCGAAATCGACGTGGCGTGCGGTGACATGCGACAGCGGCAAAAATGATACGCTGACTTGCTCGTCGCCGAGATCGAAACCCTTAAGCGAATATTCGATGTTGGAGGCCATGTTGCCATGCGTCAGCATCACGCCTTTGGAAACGCCGGTGGTGCCCGAGGTATAGATAATGGTGGCAAGGTCGTCGGGCGAGATCGCACGGGCGAGGGCGTCGAGTTCGGGGTCACGGGTTGCGGGAGCGTCGTGGACGAGCCGCGCGAAGCTGAAGGTGTTGCCGGTGTTGACCGCGTCCATGACGACAAGCTTTTCGACCCGGGTCTGCGACTGAACCGATTGCACCTTGCGCAGTTGTTGCTCGGAGGATAGAAAGACGATGCGGCAGCCGGCGTCCTGGAGAATGAAACAAGTCTGCTCGGCGGTGAGGGTAGAGTAGACGGGGACGGAGACGGCACCGATGAGTTGGCAGGCAAAATCGGTCATGGGCCATTCGGGGCGGTTTTCGCTGAGAATGGCGACTCGATCGCCGGCAACGATTCCCCAGCTGAGAAGCGTGCGCGCAATTGCGGCGACGCTACGGTACAGCTCTTGAGTGGAGACCGGCACCCACTGGATCGCCTCGCGATGCAACATGACGCGATCACGATTGCGTTCGATGATGGCGAAGAAGATATCGTTGAGGGTCGAGATGCTCATCGCTCGGCAGAGGCTCCGGAAGAAAGAAGTAACTCGGAAAAGATGGAGCGAGATGTGGGATGGCGGCTGACGGATGCTGCGGAATGCGACATGGTCGCGGACGCAAGAACGCGACGGTCGCTGGTGGTCAGCGGGAAACAGGCCATAGTTCAGAAAATCTGGTGTTGCTGAAAATGTAACGGCTTTTCCGGGTAGCGGCAACGGCAAAGAGGGTCATGACCGTGCGATTCAAGCTTCGGGGTAGGACGGGAATAACCTGGTAAGGAGAAATGTCAATGTCCGGATCGATACGCAAGAGTGTGCTGGCCGGCTTGCTGACAGCTGCGTTGGGCGCGGGTTGCCTGTCGGCCATGGCGCAGGAGAAGACGGCAGCGCCGGCTCCGCCACAACTGAAGGTTGGCGATGCCGCTCCTGAGTTCAAGCTGCAGTACTTTGACGGGAATGATCTGAAAGACGTGCATCTCAGCGACTATAAGGGCAAGAAGAACGTCGTGCTGGCGTTTTACATTTTCGCGTTCACCGGGGGTTGAACGCAGCAAATGAAAAACTTCCAGCAGAATCTGCAGAAGCTGGAAGCCGCCGACACCCAGGTCCTGGGTGTGAGCATGGACAGTCCGTTCGCGAACAAGGCCTTTGCCGATCAGATTGGCGTGACGTTTCCCTTGCTGAGTGATTGGGGCGGGGAAGTGACGCATCAGTACGGCATCTACACCGACAAATATAAAGCGGCGCGTCGCGTGAATTTTCTGATTGGGAAGGATGGCACGATCCTGGAGGAACAGGTCGACAAGGAAGCCATCGATCCCACAAAAATCGTGGCGGCCTGCGAGCGCCACAAGATCAATCGCTGAGCAGAGCGACCGATTGGGAAACGATCGCGCCTTGATCGGAACTTTGACCAGAAATATCGACTGCGCCGGGTCGTCCCTCGGCGGTCGTTGAGCGATGCCGATGCCGCCGAACGGTCGTCTGTTCGCAGGAGGAAGTGGGGCTTTGGTAGGTTTCAGATCACACACGCATGTTTATGGCGGATCCGAAATGGCGTAGTGTGTTTGACGCTTTGTAACACGGTTGTTATGATCATTGCGCGGGGTGGAGCAGTCTGGTAGCTCGTTGGGCTCATAACCCAAAGGTCGGTGGTTCAAATCCACCCCCCGCAACCAAACTTTTCCTTCCTTTCAGCAACATCCACGAACCCCGCAACCATCCGAATTGACAATTCTTGGCGTCGCGATTCTCGTTATGGCGAAAGGGTTTGCCGATCGCCTACGACCTCGCAAAAGCAGAAACGACTTACGCCGCTGAACCAGCAGTGATAGAGGCACTATGAGCAGGACACTCTCGTATTTCGCGGCATTTATCGGCGCGCTATGCGTCTACTTCATCATCCACCTCTTCTTCTCTACTCATGTGAGAACGGTGCGTAACGACGTGATACAGGGTTTCCTCATCGGCTACGGGCTGGCGTTTGCCTCGGCCCAGGCGTATGCGTCGATCAAGGCCGTGAAGGTAAACGGCTGGATCACCATGTTCGGCCTCGGCAAACCCGGCAACGGCATGTTCCTACGGGCGGCGCACGCCCAACTGTTTCCCGGTCCTGTCAACGTGCCGGAAGAGGCGATGTACTGGTGGACGAATGCGGATGGCGCGGGCCGGACACTCTCCGGCCGGCACGACTACGTCATGCATTTCCTGGCGGGCCAGCTGCCACCCAACGACGCGTTCTGGTCGCTCACGATGGGAACGGCCCGGAATCATTTCGCGCCGAATCCGATCAAACGGTACAGTGTGAGCGATCGCTCCGGCCTCGTGCCGAACGCCGACGGTTCAATCAACATCTACATCCAGAATGCCGCTCCGCCTGGCCATGAATCCAATTGGCTCCCGGCGCCGACGGGCAACTTCATACTCTGGCTGCGCGTCTATGTGCCCGGCAAGGCCATCCTCAACGGTACGTACAAGGTGCCGCCGGTCGTCAAAGCGAAAATACCATGACACTCAAACACCTCCTCATATTCGGCGGGGTCTGCGTTATAACATGGCTTGCTTTCATTTATTTGTGGCCGAGCTTTATCCTCCGTGTGTTCAAGCGGGCGATTCTCGTGAAAGGATTCGGCGACGGCCAAATCCCGGTCAATACCCTCTACACGGAGCCCCAAGCGCTTTTTGCGGATCCCCTCCACCCGCCCGCCTCGGCCTCAAAATTGGCGACTACTGGCGTGAACCGCGATACGCTCCCCACGGTCGGCTGGTTAAACCTCCGCAAAAGACCGCAAATATTGCACGTGCCGAACATGGCCGGTCGTTATTACAGCGTGCAGTTCACTGATCCGTCGAACAATACTAACTTTGCCTACGTCGGCACACGCACAACGGGGACTCAAGCTGGCGACTACCTGATCACCGGTCCGCATTGGAAAGGAAGCGTCCCGAAGGGAATGAAGCTGATATCCTCGCCGAACAACTCGGTGCTCGTTATCGGCCGCGTGTTCGTCGAGAGCGACACCGATCTCCCGACCGCCTATAACCTTGCGAAGCAGATTCAGGTCGTGCCACTCCTCATTCGGCAACCCAGCCAGTAACACTTTCGATGCCGCGCGTTCGTGCAACCTCTGGCAGAGGAACGAATTCTATCAAACGAACCAGAAGGCGAAATCTTCATAGTTCAAGCCGGAAGGCGCCCGATTTGAACCCGGGCTCGAATATCTGAAGGGTGAGGTCGAACGCCACCTGAATAGGATGGACTCCGCGAAGGCTGAATCGCTAACCGCACTTTATCCTGCGTTGGAACAGTTGCTTTCGGCTAATCGAGAGTTTGCATTGAAGCCACAGACGAAACAGGTCTCGGGAGTTCGGTTGTAGAGCGTTAGAAGGGCTTAGTTTTCTGCCTTCTCTGCCACCGTGATGTCCGAGGGCGTGTTATCCAGAACTTGCCAAGGTTTCCCGCAAAGACGGGAGAATACCGGCTCCAGCGGATGCACACTGGTCACAATTGAGCATCTTGTTCGCGAACACCTTGGCATTATGTAGCCATGAAAACCAAGCAGGTACCAGCCTTGGCGGTTCGTTGCCCCACCTGTGGTGCGAAGCCAGGAGAGAAGTGTGAACTAAGCACAGGGCTGCCCCGTACAGAGCCGCATCGGGATCGGCGCTTAGCGGCTTCTGAGAAGTAATGTGGATGGATGAACCGGCTAGCCATGGCGATTTCAAATCTGTCTTGCTGCATGCCCGCACCCGTCGACATGGCCGGCCACAAAACAACACTTTTGTGCACGAGCGGAAACGAACTCGCAGGAGGGGGTTGCTCAGGACTTCAGGCCGACGCGAGTTCGGTAAGAGAGCCGAGATGGCCGAGAGTCTCAAGAACCAGCGCGGAGGCTATGACGCTCTCCTGTTGCGTAGGCGTAGCGATCTGGAGTAGTCCTTGCCTGCCGTAATCTACCGGAAGCGAAAAGTCGGTTTGGTGCTGCATCGCAAAATCCAGGAAGTGCTTCAGCGCATCCGATTCGTATCCATTATCAAAGTGGGCGCCTGTTCTGTGAGACTTGGAAGGTGACATCCAGTACTCAACCGCCAGGAGCCAATGACCTCGGCTTACGGATGACCAGAACTTCAGGTAATCCAACGTGCCGCCAACAGCGAAGCCGTATTCAATGTGAATCAATCCAGCTTGGGCGCCGCGCATCAAGTCTGCCCAGGACGCGACAACTGCAGACTCAAGGATTCGCTCCAGACTTTGGCTCGCGTTAGCTTTCATAAATCCACCTCTCCGTCGGACCTGCGCTCAGCCTCTGGCCCAGGCTGCATCGTACTGCGACTTCCGACGTGCCTCGGCGCTATCTAAGTAACAACTCTGCTGGACATGACGAGAGTGCGCCGAGACAATGGCATAGGGCACACCGAGAAACCGTTTTTCTTCGATCCCCGTCACCTCGAGGCTATTGAAGTGTTGCCCTTTTACTTTTTCTAGAATCCGCTGCAGCGCTCTCTGGATCTTATTCGCCCCGAGAGCACCGAAAATCGTCGCCTTTACCTCTGTCGCCATGAAAAAGAAGTTCCATCCCGAGGCACGAATCTTTCGATCAAGCGCGAAGCCACGTAGCACCTTAACCAGGCGCCAGCTCCCCGAATACGGCTCGCTTTCCAAACCAAAAACTTGCGTCATCCGCGGCGACTCCTCGATCAGAATGGAGCCGACTTCAATTGTCTGCATGACATCCTCCTCAAGAAACTGCTGGCCAGGGTCAAACTCGTGCACGCGTGATCACTACGATCAGCAGCAGGGATGCGAATAGCAGCCCTCCGCTGCCCATCAGCACTATTTCGCTGATCAGGTCAGGCTTCATTAGATCTTCCGGGTGCATGTCATTCCTCCCGGCCGAGACGAGCATCTACGCTAGCCCGCATGAGGTCCCGGTCAGTTCTGGCGGACAATTAGCGCTGAGAAGCCATCTGCAGGATCGCTCGTTCTGTTCCGAAATACTGTGCAGAACGGCTCACTTCGGAAGCTCGTTTGAATTGGAATTCCTCTCTCGGGACTATAATCATTGATGATGGGCTCCGCGGCGACAACCAAGAAACATCGAGCATTCGACCCTGACCGCTTCCTCGCCACCATTGGCCAAGGCAGGAAGTGCCTGACGGTTGCAAGAAAGAAGCGGATCTTCGCTCAGGGGGACGCGGCGGACGCTGTTTTCTATATCCTAAAAGGAAAAGTGCGGCTGACCGTCGTGTCGAAAACCGGCAAGGAAGCCACCATCGGCATATTGAGCCAGGAGAATTTCTTTGGCGAAGGCTCGCTCGCGGGCCAGGCTCTCCGCATGGGATCCGCAGCGGCCATGACAGACTGCCAAATTCTGCGGATCGAAAAGAAGGCGATGATGGACGCGCTTCACCATGAACATGCCCTGTCCGACATGTTTGTGGCGTACTTGCTTGCGCGCAACATCCGTTATGAAGAGGACCTGGTCGACCAACTTTTCAATTCCAGCGAAAAGAGATTGGCCCGCGTCCTTCTGATGCTCGCCCACTTTGGCAAGGAGGGTGTACCCGAGACCGTGGTTCCGAAGATCAGTCAGGAGACCCTGGCGGAAATGGTGGGCACTACTCGTTCGCGGGTGAGCTTCTTCATGAACCGGTTCCGGAAAATGGGTTTCATCGACTATGCAGGGGGAGCGAGCGGCGGGCTTCAGGTTCACAGTTCACTGCTGAATATTGTTCTGCATGACTAGTTGTGCACTCACGCGAACTTCTAGACGGCGCGCAATATTTATTCGCGCGACACAAGGACTTCGGGTGCGACATTGCCAGGTTTCGGAACCTTGACGGGTTGCCATTCGACAGGAGGGAAGTGCCGAGTGAGACCTGCGCTGGACGCATGATGCTGCCGATGGCCGCAGGAGAGGCAAATCTCTCCTACGGCGCGTATATCGGTCTCTTTGGAAATCTCATTCTCACGAATGGTGAGCGATCCCGCGACCGCCGGGCCATCACACTCTTCACAGGAATTAACGGAAAGATGAAGATACTGTTTTCTCACGAATACCCCCGACCTAACTAAGCAACCCCATCGCCTGAATCCTAGAGCTGTCCGGGCCCGACTGTCTGGTCACTTGTGAACAGATTGCGGCGAGGTGGCCCAACATCAAGGATGAATTCGCATGCGCTACGTGGAACCTAGGTAGGATTGAGAGCCCGGCCGCACTCCAGGCAACTTCTCTTGTGCCGTGGCGTGATTAGGCCACAAAACGGACACATCCTTTGCGATCGGACTTCCCGGGTCTGCGGTGTCAGTGCCGCCAGCAGCTTTCCGAACACGTCACCAAGGAATGCCAGCCGTCTGCGGAGGCGACGCCGGAACGGGAGAAGAACGGGTTCCATCGGTCCCTGCTTTCTCCCGTTGCTCGGGAACTGTCTTCCCCGGGATAAGCGGCCGGAGTCCCCGACAAACACCACATATCGAAACTCCAACGCATTCACGATGACAGGTTGAGGCAGACGATTCTGTGCAAGATTGCTCACATTTCCGCCGGGAGCTTCGGCCGGCAGTTCCGAAGATCCGCGACTCTGCTTGCAAGCGTGACGGACAACTTCGAGAAACGCCATATAGCTCTGGTCGTCGTGCGTTTGTGGTACGAACCGCTATTCCACTGGGTCAGCCTTGACAAGACTACCGCATCAGACTAAGGTGGCGACTGAGCGATCCTCTCTTCCGCTCCGTCAGATCTTCTGAGCTAAGTCAGCCCTTCTGAAGTACGCCCCCCTTAGAGCGATACAACCAGGAGGTTGCATGCGCCTTACCAGATGTGCATTTGTAATTCTCGCCGTAGTTCTAGCCGTCTCGACATTCCCGGCCACCGCATTCGGCCAGGCCAGCTCCTCACCTGATGCTGCGGTAGCGACGACCACATCATCGATATTCCCGACCACTGCGCTCGCTGAGCCCAATAGCTCCACGGCGAATGCGGCGGAAATAGCTGCGATCACGCAAATGGAGAACGCCGCCGTAAAGGCTGATATCGCTGGCGACTCATCCTTTGTGGAAAAGAACTACGCCGACAACTTTACCAGCGGCTCGAGTTGGGGCAACTGGGAAACTAAACAGTCGATTCTGGCTGACATGAAGGACAGCAAGCAAAACAAGACAAACAGCGAAGCCATTTCTGATGTCAGCGTCCGCGTGTACGGCGACACCGCCATCGCTACTTACAAGAGCACCTATGATTCGCTATACCACGGCGACCGTCGCGCCCGAACCATTCTGTCGACCGATACGTTTGTCCGGCAGAACGGCTCGTGGAAGCTAGTGGCCAGCCACAGCTCCGAACTCGCGAAATAGGGTTCCAGGGGGTGCGTATCTGTTGTGCCCTTCCTCCGGCTTCCGTGCCGGAGGTTTTTTGTTGGAAGCCCGTGAAGCAGGAGTTCCGACAGTCGGGCAGTTGTGCTAAAGGGGAAACCATTTCCAAACTGCTCTGGTACCGCAAAACTGTTCGCTTTTGACCATTTTGTTACTTGGCTACCATCTACTATTTCTGCTACCAGCCTAGGAGGAAGTAATGGAAAACCCTGTCGATTTGATCCAAAGGCTGCTTGAAATCCAAAGTGGTGGAAGCCAGAGAAGCGCGGAGCTGATGGCGGAAGACGAGCGATTGATAGAACGTCTAAGAAGTCAGGTGGAAAGATCAACGCAAGCGGGAAAGTTTAGCCCCAAATAACCTATCGCGAGAACCGGGCTCGAGGCAGCATCGTTGAGCAGAGAATCCTCACCGGCTAATTGGAGTGCAGAGCGCATGGCTATGAGACAAGAATGGGCGATCAAATACAGAGCCGCTATTCTCGAAAGGGATTCCGCCATCCGATTGCTGCGGATGACCGAAGCCGATGTCGCAATTCAGCGCCGCATGGGAGATGTTGAGGAGACTTCGCGCGAGCGCCGCAAGCTGGAAAACGCTTTGCAGTCATTGAACGCACTGCGCGGTCGCCTCGCTTAGCCTTAATCCAAGTCTTCAGTGACCGCTACAGACTATGGAAGCTGCTGCGGCATGCCTGCCAGAATAGAAGTTGTGTTGCTGAATGTTGTTTGTAAGCATCAGTGGGTATTCTGCAGATAGCAAGGTTCCGAGAGATAGTAATATGGCTGAGATTGCTCACTGTCATCGACGAGAGACTATCTCCCGGAAGTTCGCTGAAACAAGAGTATGCACCTTGAAGAACAAATCGATTCTGGAACAAGTGAACGTGTGAAGAGGCAGGGTGATTTTCTGCTAGAAAAGTACCAGGCGGGATTTGCGAAGAACCCTACCAGCCGTGCGACAGAATCCGCGCGCAGCAAATTTAATCGCTCTGCGTCATACTATCGAGCAAATCCATGGGGGGCGCTGAGTTGCGGCACGATTAAGAACTCGTCCTCCCGGCCCATTGGTATGGGAATGTGGAAGTGAGCAATTCAGACCATTCAATGAGCCAGGTAATGAGCGATCATGAGGATAGAGACGAGTTCTTCTTCTCTCTCTTTCAGGTCCTCTGAACTAAGTCAGCTATCTGAAGTCCTCTCCTCTTAGCTTTTGAGCTCCGAAAGGGCACAATTCATGAGAAAAACAGTGTCGCTGTTGTTAATGAGCTTTATCGGTATGATTGGAACCTGCGCCTGGGCCGGCTCGGCTCGCGAAGATTCGGTCGCACGCCTGCAGTCGTCCGTCGAAGTTCTGCAGTCCATCATGGCAACCCCAGACAAAGGGATCCCAGAAGAAGTGTTGAACGGCGCGAAGTGCATCCTGGTCGTACCCAACCTGATCAAAGGTGGTTTCATCTTGGGTGCCAAGCACGGACGTGGAGTGGCGTCGTGCCGCACATCCGGCGGCTGGAGCGCACCGGCTTTCGTCTCCGTTAGCGGCGGGAGTGCCGGACTGCAAATCGGAGTTGAAGGCGTAGACCTGGTCATGCTGGTCATGAACGATCAGGGTTTTCAACACTTGCTCTCCAGCAAGTTTGAACTGACGGGCGAAGGCTCTGTGGCCGCGGGACCGGTTGGCCGTCACGCCTCTGCCGGAACTGACTGGAAGATGAACACCGAGATGCTCACCTACTCGCGGTCCAAAGGTGCGTTCGCCGGCCTGACGCTGGAAGGTGCAGTGGTGCAGCAGGACAACGACTCGACACGCGCGATTTACGGCAAGAACATGAAGTTCCGCAGCATTCTTTCAGGCAAGGCAACCACTCCGAAGAGCGCGGATGCATTCATGAAGGCCATATCCGAGGCGGGCCAGCAGGCGCGGGTTGCGGAAGCCAAAGAAGAGAAGAAGTAGACTTGCTTGGCATGTCGCCTGGCAAGAGCCTTGACCCTTCAGCCGATCGGGACCGCCTCACCGGTTCCGGTCGGGCTGGAGACCCCGTCGCAAAGGACTATCGAGACCAGGCCACTTGGCCAGCAGCGTAACCAAGGCCTACCGGTCCAGCAGCACTGCCATCTCGTCGTTCTCTCCCCAAGCCTTGACGTATTGCGCCTTCCCAACCGTTCCGGGGCCGTTTGGCCCCATCTCGTAGTAAACCCTTGCGTCTGACGGGAACTGCTTCAATGCCTCAGCCAAGTCTTTCACGGTCCAATGGGTGTCTGCCATGTGCCCTCCTTGAGGGACCAAATAGGAGGGCTATAGTGCCGGATATGCCGCAGGCCAACCCTCGATCACGTCGTTCAGATGCGCCCTAGAAGCAGAAGTATCACGACCACGAACAGAAGGACTCCTACTCCACCGCTTGGGTAGTAGCCCCAATTCCTGCTATGGGTCCACCTCGGCAGGACACCGAGCAGGGCCAAAATCAATACCATGGTCAAAATGACTCCGAGCATAGACGGCTCCTTCTTCCGGCGCCCACGCGCGAATATTCCTTGCAGATGCGAGGGTCCGGACACCCTAAATACTGACAGGGGTCGCCCTCTCGAGTCTGAGCAAGATTGCTCACCGGGAAGCCAAACTGAGACCTGCGGACCGCCGCGCTGTTACGACTAAGCGCAACCGGGTAAAGATGAGCCCAATTGATCAGATTCGGGATCGTCGCTCCAGCTACTGTGAGCACTGGGTCAGTCGGGATGGAAATCCCGCCCCTTACCTCTCCGTTCCGAGGGACATGCGAATGGTTCCCTCAACAACTCGCCTGGTCCTTAGAAAGTGCCCACGAAGGAGTGGCAGCAGAACCGTACCAGCCACGAAAACGGAATCTTGGAGGATGGCGATGGCGATCTTCGACGAGACCTACCGGGTGGTCGCGGTTGACAGTCAGCGTCTCACGATCCAGGGCATCTTCAGTGGCGAAATCATGACGATCGTGAGCACGGCACCTGGAACTCTCAGGCCGGAACACTATCCGCTTGGACAACTAATCACGTTGACCGACCCCTCCACTGAACTACAAAACTGATCCGGGTTGAAACCGGTAGGTTTGTCTTGGGGCCTAACGCGGAACTGCCGAGGTGTCAGGTATGGCCTTCGACTCCGCCGGGGAAAGCCGGGAACGATCGCAATACCCGAAGCCTGTGAGGCACGCCCGGTAGTTCCGAGTTTGTTCAGCGTTGGCTAGGGCACCGGCTTCTGTCACAGTCAGCTGTGAGTAATCGCAGGTCGCGAGGCCTGCCCTGCAATCGGAGAGATTGCGCTGGTGATCCGCGGCTTCCACTTCGTGCGCTTCCAACTCGCTCAGATTTGAGCGGTTGCAATCGGTCCAGCCGTTCTTGCAATTCGTGACGTTGCGCTGGTGCTCCGCGAACTCGGCATCCTTCTTCTCCGAGGGAGTCAGCTTGGAAGGATCGCAGCGCCCCATCTCGTAGCGGCAGTCGCTCGCGTTGCGCTCGTGTCTAGCGGTGCTTACCTCAGCTGCCTCGCTCGGGGTGAGTTTGGAGGAATCGCAGTCCCCGATGCCGTCTTTACAGTCAGAGAGGTTGCGAAGATGCCCGGCAACTGCGGTCGCGCGCGCTTCCGACAGGGTGAGGCGGGAATGGTCGCAGGATCGATGGCCCTCGTTGCACGCGGCCACATTATTCTGGTGGTCGGCGACAGCCAGCGCTGTACGTTCCGCATCGCTAAGTTTGGTGCGATCGCAAGACGAAAAGCCATCCCTGCAATCTGTGACGTTGCGCTGGTGATCGCTGGGGCCCTGCGCCAAGCCTTGAAATGGGAGTGCCAACAGGACAACTACTATGCCAAGAAGTCGGTTCACAGGTCTCCATGCCGGTTTCGTGCTTGCAAAAGTCCACGCGACGCACTCCCCGGCGGCTAAAAGTCTAACGTCATGCTATGGGCACGAACGCGGCTGGTCTGTTCAAAAACGCTCATATTGTGTGACAGTGATTTATTTCTAAGATATTGAGTCGCTTGCCGCCAAACTGCATCCAACCACCATCGGCTAAGTTTGGTTCATTCCCAGTTGAAAGTCGGTTCCGCCAACCAGCGTCACCCTTTCTCACCGGTAGCGACTCTTCTCGGCAGAAAATTCAAATAGAAAAGGAAACACCAATGGAAACAGGAACGGTGAAGTGGTTTAACGACGCGAAAGGCTTTGGTTTCATCAGCCGTCAGAATGGCGAAGACGTCTTCGTGCATTTTTCGGCGATTCAGGCGGGCGGCTTCCGCAGCCTGCAAGAGGGCCAACAGGTACAGTTCGATGTCACGAAAGGCCCGAAAGGCCTTCAGGCGGAGAACGTAAAGCCGGTCTAAGTAACTGACTATAAGGGTGCTCATAGTCCCAAGCTTCCGAGCACCCTTTTTTCTTTTCTATCCGAAATCAACTCCCGCCGATAACAACCTGCCTGGGTTCGCTCCTAGCACACACCGAACCTGAGCAATTTTGAACAGACTGGAAGGAACATTCTGGCTCAAATAAGTGGTCAGCATGGCTGCCCAGAGCACGTTACTCTGCATCCACCGAGATCCGGACCAACTCCTCCACTTGGAGCAGAGCGGATATCGGCTCGTGACCGCAACCTGCGGTTATGAAGGCTTGCGGCTCCTGATCTCGCAGGCGGTGGATGCGGTCGTAATCGAGTACCACCTGGGCCTTCTCGATGGCGCCATCGTTGCCTCGGAAATCAAGCAGGTGAGGCCGGGAGTTCCTATTGTCATGGTGTGTGACAATTTGGAACTGCCCGACGGTGCTTTCAAGTCGGTGGATGCGATCGTAGTCCGCTCCGACGGTCATCACTTCCTCATGGCCACCCTTCATTTCGTGCTGAGCGTGGAATGGCAGCAACCAGGAAGGAGTACTGCCCGCTCTTCATCAGGGAGGCAGCCCTTCAATCGGATCGGCCTGCGAAGATCACGCAGAGCGACGACCTCTCGCGCCCGCCGATCCCCGACGGGCGAAAGAGACTCCCCCTTCCCGCCGCGGTTGTGGCGAAGCATTCTCGACGGCACAATCCACTTTTAATACGAGGGGGCGTCGCCTTTCGGAGCCATAAGTACTTTAAGCACCTCCAACATGCGATTGGCCGTGTAAAGGCGAGGATCTTCGGATTCGCACCGGCCAAGCAGCAATACGACCGCGAGAGATGGAACAGCTTGCCGAGGCGATTGTCGAATATGGGCGGATGAGGCAGGAGCATATGGCTCCCACGCAGTTCTCGTAGGCGCCGGAGAGGTGGCGATCAGGCTGAGAGAAACGACGCACGTGATCGTCCAAGCGCTGGGGGTGCTCAAGCAACAGGGCCGCGCTGAAGAGACCGGTATGCGCGGACGCTGGCGGCTCCACCTCACCGCATCCGAGCAGGGACCCGGCGACCCAATTTGCGAAGCTTCTTCCACGCACAACTAGACCGATTTACGAAAAGGCCGGGAGGCAGCCACGCATCCGGTTTTCCCCATCTGATGTCGAGCAGTCTGTTTTTCTGCCGCTGCCTCCGCAACCCCTCTGGAGAACGTCGCTTACGCTGCGGATCAACGCCCACTCACCAAGTTGAAGACCAGGACTATCAGTGCTACGACCAGCAGCAGATGGATCAGGCCTCCACCCACGTGAAGGCTGAAACCCAGAAGCCACAGAATCCCCAGAACTACAAATATTGTCCAAAGCATATTCCCGCCTTTAAGCACTCATCATGAGCTACCGAACATTAACTGCGCTGCTGTTCCGAACCCCAGGTTTTGACCCGAAAGCAAAACAGCGGCTTTCCGCGTTCACGACGCGGGATTGTTGACCGCTACATCGAGATGCTCACCGCAATCGCGACGTTTGGATATCTGCTGTCGAACAGGTAGTAACCGTTGTCGACATACGTGACGTAAACGTCGTCAGTGTCGTACCAGTTGTTCGCCCAGTTTTCCGGCCATGGATCAACCGCACTGAACCAATAGCCCTCGTATTGGAAGCGTGGATACCCGCCCACCACCAGGAAGGGCAATCCATAGATCCGGAAGCCGTGGTCCGGTCCGAAATATCCACGGTAGCGATCGTCCGGGATGCGGTAGCCGTGGTAACCGCCACGTTGCTGCCAGGTGCGGTGGTCGGACTGCCAGCTTTGTGCGCGATGCTGCTGCCAGGCGCTTTGCTCGACATGTTGCTGTTGCTGAGAATGCTGGGCCTGTTCACCGCCCCGCTGTTCTTGAGCTTGCGGTTGCGGGTGGCTCTGGGTGTCGCTCTGCCGCTGCTGCGCGTGCTGTGGGTGCGCTTGCGTCTGGCCAGACGGCTTTTGTTGTTGAGCACGCTGCTGCTTGTTCTGATCCGACTTCTGCTGCTGTTGCTGGGCCTGTTTGTTCTGGTCTTGGTTCTGTTGTTGGGCGTGCTGGGGCCTCGGTTGTTGTTGCTGCGGTTGCTTTTCCTGCAACTGCTGTTGCGGCTTTGCGTGCTGCTGGCTCTGTTCCTGCCGCTGCTGTTGCTGAGCATGCTGCTGTTGCTGAGCATGCTGCTGTTGGGATGCTTGCTGAGCCTTGTTCTGCTCTTGTTTCTGCTGCTGTTGCGGATGGTCTTGCTTTTCGTCCTGTTGCTCGTGCTGTGCATATGCAGGAGCAGCGATTCCGAGAAGCAAAGACAGGATGGCTGTGCTGGTGATTCCAATTACCTTCATAACGCGCTACCTCCGTTGCTGCTGGGTATGTACGGTTGACTATTGCAAGCTTCCGGTCGTCGCGTTGACGGGATTGCCTATGGCATCGCCGGACACGAGAAGTTCCACTCTCCGGTTTTGCTGCCGGCCGGCGGAGTTATCGTTGGAGGCTACCGGCAAAGTGTTGCCGAACCCCTTCGAGCTAAGTGAATTGGTCGCTACGCCCTGTTGGACCAGGTAATCGCGTACCGAGGCAGCGCGATGCTCGGACAATGTTTGGTTCATTTCATCGCCGCCCACATTGTCCGTGTAGCCGCCGACTTCTATGTTGAGTCCGGGGTAGGCGAGCAGAATTCCTGCGACTTTCGCCAGCTTCTCCCGTGCGCCCGGTTTCAACGAATACTTTCCGGTGTCGAACAAAACATCGGACATGCTGACGATGAGACCGCGTGCGCTATCACGAGTTTGGAGAATGGAATTCAACTGTTCCGACAGTCGCGTGCGCATGGCCGCCTTGTCTGCTTCCGATTGCTGCGCGGCCTGCTGAGCTTGCTGCGCCGCTAAGCGGGACTGCTCTGCATCAGACTGGGCCAGGGAAAGCGCATTGGCTGATGACGCCAGGCTGTCGGCCATGTCGGATTTGGCCTTAGCCGTCTCGGATCGCGCATCGATAGCTTCGTTCCGGGCTTTTGCCGCATCGCCCTCTGCTTGCCGCTTGGCGAATTCAGCGCGCGCCTGGTCAGACTGGGCTTGTTCCTTCTGGCGGGTAGCGTCGTCCGCTTGCGCCTGACTCTGTGCCTCGGCGTTGGCGGCTGCTTGCCGTTCGTTGTCCAGGCGTTCCTGATCGATCTTCTTCACCGTAACTGCCCGAGCATCTTCCGCTGTCTGTACCGCCTCACGGGCAACCGCGATCATCGGCTTTCTTTCGATGTGCTTCGCAGTGGCATATTCATCGGTTTTGTTCATCAATTGGACAGCATGCTGGTAGCTGTCGGTGGCGTAGGTCTCGGCTCCCTCAGACTGCGCGATACGCAAAGCGTTGCGCGCTTCAAAGAACTCCAAGGGCAATTTGGTATTGAGAACCACCGGATCGAATTTGTAGCCGGTGAATGTAGCCACCACGTTCGAGAAGCTCGTACTTGGTATTCATCGCCTCAGTAGTCCCCTTGGTATCCTCGCGAATCACATTTTCGAGCACTACCAGGTTGCTGGGCTGTCGAACCGCATAGTAGGGCTCCGCCGTGACGACCAGCGCGAAGGCCTGAAGGTCGGTCGTCACCTGCAGCTTGCTGCGATGGTTTCCACCTATGAGGACTTCGCCCAGGTTAACGGCCCGGCCCTCGGGTGAGATTGCCCACAGGACGTAAGTGAGGTACTCAGTGCCGAAGGTGGTAGGCTTTTGCAAATTTCCAAACTCAGCCTCGATCTTGATAGACCCACGTTTACTTTCTACTGTGGCTTGGCCATTGGCCGAGGGCATCAGGTCGGTCCCCGCGAAGTCCAGCTTCGTGGCTCCGCTGCGATGCTGATAGTTGACTGCCCGCACACTGCGGCTGACCACCGTGACCCGAAAAGTCGGGGTATGAGCCATGGGCTCGACTACCGTGAGTGTTTGAGAATTGGTCTGAGCAAACGCGCTCAAACTGAGGGTAAGTCCGGCCGCTAACAAAAGACTGTTTTTCAAAGCATCTCCTAGAGGCAGATTCCTGCCGTATCGCGCCGTATCGATGTAGTGTTCGCGGTGCAAATTTCTGGTTTCCTTTCGACCTTTACGTCCCCACGTGGATGCGGGCAAGGGAATGGAACAGCCCAAAAACATTCAGCAACCACAAGACGACTGCAATGACCACAACGCCATTCAGAATGGACTTGATAGATCCCTGCATGGGGATGAAGCGATTCACCAGCCACAGGAGGACACCTACCACGATGAGAACTTCCAGTAGTTGAATTAAAGGCATGATTCTCTGACCTTCCTTTGGTTCGCGAGCCAACGCCTCTCACTTGCGCGGAGGTGTTGCCTTGACCTTACTGTTTGGGAACGTTTCGTTCTCGACTCGTGGGTTCGCCGTCAGGTTTTACGGGAATCCACGAACGAAGAATGCCGATGAGCTGGATGTGGTCGCTTCGCATCGAATTGGGCGGACCGGCCCGGAGCGACTTGGTAATGGAACTGCGAATCAGCTATCGCGATTCCGTCTGCACACTCAGGTAGGTACAGAATGACAGATGGGAGTGTGAGTGTCTGAGCAACATAGCTCACTTGCGTCTAAGAGGATTACAGCCGTGCGGGTCTACGTCAGATGACCGAAACTTCAGCGTGTCTGGAGTTGCTCGGAGGTGCATGGGTTTCCGCGACAGTGGATCGTACGGAATGCATCAGCTCCCAGGAATACGGAAACTCCTGCCCGCACTCCAGGCAGACCTGGTACGTTCGCCTCCTGATCGTGAACACGTTGCTCAGTCGGCGGTGATGACACCCGCAGGCAAACTGGATAATCCAACCCAGTAGCCTCACAGCTCCGTTCGCTGCCGGCGCTCGCAACTTCCGTTGGCATCCAGCCACGCTAGCAGAGACCGCACGCTGGTCCGAGCCAGCGCGATGGCGCAGTCCGCAGCCCCGTAGTAAACATTGATCGTATCGCCATCGGCGTTCGTAGTGTATCCGCAAGGAAAGACAACATCATCGACGTCGCCGTGCCGTTCGTAATCGGCCTCAGGTCCGAAGATCCACGAATCACCGCGCAGCAGACACTTCTCCGGTCTCTCGAGCTCGAAAAGAGCCAATCCCAATCGGTACAAACAACCCGAAGGCGTGTGCCGCACTCCGTGGTAGAGCACGAGCCACCCACGGGGAGTCTCGATCGGTGGCGGCGATAAACCGATCTTGTTAGCGTCCCACCAGGCGCCGCGCCGCGCTTCCAGCATAAGCCTGTGCCTGCCCCAATGGCGCAGATCCGGAGAGTACGATATCCACATGTGCGCTCCCAGCGCCGTCATGGGCCGATGAATCAGCGCCCAGTACCCATCGATTCTCCGCGGCAAAAGCGCCGTATCCTTATCATCGGGTGGCATGATGACGCCGTAGCGCTCGAAGGTTCGGAAGTCTTTGGTCAAGGCCAGAGACACGCCGGGGCCTCCGCGAGAATAGGAGGTATAGGTCACGACGTATTGCTGCAATTCGGGCACGAACGTGATGCGAGGGTCTTCAATGCCCCAGATCTCCTCCGGATATTCTTTAGGGCTGGGCATCAGTGTCGGTTCGCTGTCAATTTGCCATCCGTCCACGCCGTTCTGGGATCGCGCGGCGCAAAGATGCGACAAGCCGCGGCGGTCCTCCACGCGACAAAGCAGCAGCGTGGAGCCATCCGCCAGCAGCGCCGCACCTGCGTTGAATACGCTGTTAATCGGGTACGGCCAATCCTTACCGGTTAGGATCGGGTTGCTGGGATGTCGAAGAAGGAGTGGCTCGCACGCAGTAGTCAGAACGGTCATAGGCTTTTTGACGGTGACGGTCACGATTGGATTTCCATTTGTCCAGATTCTCCCAGCGAGCGCATCTCCAAGAGTGACATCAAGAACGACAGCGTTGATTCTGCGCCCTGGTTCTCATTTGCGCGGTCGGGATGCAAGCCGTCCCGGCAGCCGCCGCTGACGGGATCATATAGAGGGACCTGCAAGTCATTGTTGCCGAGAAACCAGTTGAAAGCGGACCATGCTTGGCTCCGCCAGCGGCTGTCTCCAGTGACGCGATGGGCTTGCAGGCAAGCAGAAACCGCGCCCGCGGCTTCAATCGGCTGCTGATCGAATCGCGCTTTGTCACCACCCCGGCGATAGAAGCCCTGTGATCCGATTGGCACAAAGTGGCCATCGGGTTCCGATCGTTGCTGCGCCAACAGCCAGTCCAGGGCTTCGAGGCCGACCGACACTAAGCGATCATCCTGGCACGCGGCGCCCACCAGTAACAGGGCTTGCGGCAACCTCGCGTTTGCGTAGGCAAGAATGTCCTCAAACCACTGCCAGTCGGAGCTCCGGATGGACTCGTACATTTCGAGTAAGCGCTGACTGAGGACCGATCGGACTTTTTGTGCGTCTCGGTCTCCGGGATAGGAATTGAGGTATTCCTGAATTCCGATCAACGCGTAGGCCCAGGCACGTGGACTTCGGAACTCGAGTGCCACCGGAAGAGAGTACTCGAACAAACGTCCCGCAGCACTTCGCAGTCCCACGTCAGCTGACCGGCCCAGAACCGTTCCCAGGCCCCAGAGCGCGCGCCCGTGACAGTCTTCCGAACCCTCGGTCTCGTCCCAGCGCCGATCAAAAGCGAGCATGTTCCTGAATCGACCGTTCCCCGGATTAAACGCGTGCTCCAGGAAGGACAAATACCGGGCGGACAGATCGATGGGAGCTGCTAAAGCGGCGGACTCACCATTGCTCACCTCAGTGCTCATCATTTGGGCGAGACACACTGTGAAAATGAGGGCGCGGGCGTTGTCGTCGGTGGTGTAGCCCTCGCCATACTTGGGGATAGTGAAGATCGAGTGCTGGAACATTCCCGTGTCGTCCGTCAGCCGGTTCAGGTGGCTCAGCTTCAGCTCAGGCACCTGGCTCAGCGAATTGTGAGTACTGCGAGCCAAGGACTGAACGCGTGGACGTATCATGCGGTCGCTGCGAACCCGCGCAAAGCTCGCCATGTAACCTTGTGCCACTCTTTGCCAGATCATCTCGCGCGCAAACAGGTAGCCCCGTTTTCGCATGGCGTGGCGTATCGCCGGAGTATCCAGGAGTTCGACCGTCTTTTGAGCAATCGCTCCAGGGTTCTGGAACGGCACAAGTGCCCCCCGGCGATCGTCCAGCAATTCGATCGCGTGCCAGTAGGGTGTGGAGATGATTGCCTTGCCGGCACCCAGGGCGTACGCGAGCGTCCCGGAAACGACCTGCGCTTCATGGCGGTAAGGGGTTAAGTAGATGTCTGCGGCGCCGATGAACTCAACCATTTCCTCTGGGCTGACGAAGCGGTTGTGGAAGATCACGTTCGCCTCCACTCCCAATTCTTTGGCCAGGGCTTGCAGGTGTGCTCGATACTTGTCACCGTCACGGCGGAGAATATGAGGGTGGGTCGCGCCCGCGACGATATAAACAACATTTTTGTGTTTCGAGAGGATCTGCGGCAGAGCTTCGATCACGTTTTCGATTCCCTTGTTTGGTGAGAGCAGGCCGAACGTCAGCAGGACCGCCTTCCCTTCCACGCCGAACCGGTCCTTGTAGAAATTGGGATCGAGGAACGGCAAGTCCGGGACACCGTGGGGAACCGTGTCGATCTTGCTCCCGGGAACCTTGAAGATTTCTTGCAGGAACTGCGCCGAGAGCTGGCTCATCACGATCAACCGATCTGAGAGCTCACAGATCTGTTCCATGACCATCAACTGGTTTGGGTCTGGCTCGCGAAGGACCGTATGCAAGGTGGTCACCACCGGCATCTTTAGCCCGCGCAACAGATGCAAAATGTGGCTTCCGGCGGGCCCGCCAAAGATTCCGTACTCGTGCTGCAGGCAGACCATGTCGATATTGTTGAAGTTCAGGAACCGGGCAGCTTCTTCATACGACGCGACCTCGTTCTGGTCGAGTGACCATCTGACCCGTGCCGGATAGTCGTATCCTTCTTCTATGTCGTTTACCGGCAGCGCCAACAGTCGAGCCGTTCCGTACTCCGCGGCGATCGCGCTACAAAGATCCGTCGTAAACGTCGCAATCCCACACTGCCGTGGCAGGTAGTTCCCAATGACAGCAATTCGGCTGGGCAGGGATGGCTTCGACTGCAATCTCGGGCGAGTTGATGGTGCTCCAGGGCCGACTAGGGACTGGGGACCGACGATGGTTAACGTTGCCCTGGGAAGTCCAGTGTTTGGTAGTGACATTTACTCCTGGTTTCGCTGAAGTGAGCCGTGGTGAGGATCAAGTGAGCCCGAAATAGACCTGCAAGCATTGGCCTAAGACCGTTTGAGCTCATCTATTTGAGCAAGCGATTTGGGTTTCCTCCAGTATCTGACGGAAGGCAGGGGCGGGACTGGTCAAAAGTGACCACATGCCCTTCTGGGGAATGGAAATGCGACCCGAAAGGCAACATGCCATAGCTGTGGGCTCATAAGAGATGGACGGCCGCGAAGGTTGCAACCCCTCGTGCCGTAATAAGAACGTGACAGATCCATGCCCAAACGGATCAAAACGAAGCAGAATCCGCCGGAACCCCTTTTCTCAAAACCGCGCAAAGAATCGACTAGAGCAAAGAATTTTCAGCACCGATCACAACCCACCGGGTGATCTTCAACACCGGGGGTGCAGGCACAAGCCGTTGGAGTGGCTTGTCATAATCGTAAGCATATATCCATACCACGGAATTCTGTGCTCGGTCTGTGCTCCGGTCCGTCTGAAGGGGAGGCCCTCCAGATGACGGTCGTACCGGTTGTCACCATCTACGTTCGGCATAGCGCGGGCTGCGAATTGGAGTTCTTTCGCATCCGCACCACGGAGCCGCCTTCCTCGAAGGAGACTTCGTCCATTAACGTTTTCATCAGGTAGATTCCACGACCGTGCGTGAACAGCAGGTTTTCTCGAGAGGTCGGATCGGGTACAGCGTTGCTGTCAAAACCTCGTCCTTCGTCCCTAACCGTGATTGAGACTTCTCCGTCCACGTAGCAGCGGCACGTGAGGTACACGCGCTTGCAACAGTTCTCGCCATTGCCGTGCATCACGGCATTTACCAGGGCCTCGTGCACGGCCATCTCGATATCGGTCTCAGTTCCATCCGCGCTTCGAAACTTCAGAATGAAGCGCATGAGTTGATCAACGAATGGGGAGACAGCCTCGACGCTGCTTGGGAATGACTGTCGCAACTCCACGAAGGGAACCGAATGAGCGTTTCGCGGCAGAAGCGAGAGAGATTGATTGTGAACCATGCTGCAACTCCAATGGAAATTTCCGTGCCATTACTCCTGGAAGGCAAGGCTCCTGCCAAAGGACACCCTAAATTAAGTGGTTGAGTTCCAGGGCTTCGACAAAAGATCTTGCGTCCGGGGGTGACGAATTGGTTGAAAGTGTCGAGAGCGACGAGAGACATGACTTGGAGCACATCTGACAATCAGAAGACCGAGGCCGGCTTGCGACTCCGCACCACGAACGTTATCGCAGTTGACTTTGCATCGCTTCAAGTTCAGCACGGCAGACGTTGCTGAACTCGCGCAAAGGGTCCTCGCCCTTCGCCGCCCGGCACTGAATTTCCTCGGGAGGAAGGTTGGGCTCTAAATACGTATTGATGATCTGATGAATAACCCGTTCGGCGCTCGCGAGCACCTCCCTTGAGGAACTCAAACGCATGCGGCTCAGAAGTGCATAGGTGGGGCTAAGCTCATTCGGGTCCTGAAGATTATGCTGAAGAGCGTCGGCCATGGTGTGCGCGCTTTTGCTGATGAAGTCTGAATACAACTGCTCGCGATAAAAAATTCGCTTAGCCAGCAGCTCCCGTTTATCTTGATGTTTTTGAGTGATCCAGGTGCTCACACTCGATGCCAATGCGCCGGTAAGCGAGCCAAAGATGGCCGCCAGTGCCGAAATGCTTGCCGAGTCCCAAGATCCATCAATCCATCTCATTTTCAGACCTTGACAGAAAACGCGCGCCTTCACCGCCAATACAGCAAAATGAAACCTAAGCCTGCCATTAGAATGACGAAAATAATGGAGATTACCAAAGCGGCAGCGTCATCCTGCTCCTCCTTCGTGCTCCTTGGGGCCGATGCAAGGTACATGCTCCTTGCGCCTGGCTCAAGATAGCGAATCGCGGCATATATCTCAGTGTCGCTTAGGTCTTCGATGTTCCAATTTGATTCGTGTTTCTCTGCCATGACATCCTCTCAATGCACTGGAACGTCGCCAGCCGCTCCTGGTTCGTTCCTGGCCAGCAAGAAAGACAGCAAGAACATCAGCACGGAAGCCACCGCCAACAGCCAGTACACTTCAACATAGGAAATGGCTTGTGCCTGCACGATCAGCACGCCGTACATTCTGCCAAGCGCTTGCTGATGCGCGAAATGCGAGCTCAGCCCGACATGTGTCAGACGGTTTGCCAAGGCGGCGACCGCCTCGTCGAACCGCAGCGACCTCGTGTATTCGGCCAGCACGGACTGATGGTACTGAGTGCGACGGGCAATCAACGTAGTTACGGCTGATGTACCTGCGCTCTGCCCGATGTTACGCATGAAGTTCATGAGCCCCGCGGCGGCGTTGCTCTTTTCTTTTGGGAGTCCTACATATCCGGCCGCTGTGAGCGGTACGAACAAGAATCCGACCGGCAGGTACTGCAAAATGCGCATCCACGTAGCCGCACGAAAACTTATAAGTAGATCAACACGCTTGCACGAGAAATACATCCCGAAAGCCAGTGTGATCCAGCCGAAGGCCAACAAATGACGTGCCTGGAATCTCGCAAGAAGTTTGCCAACTATGGGTAAAACGAACAGTAGGAGAATGGCTGCGGCAGACAGCACCATGCCGGCCGCTTCTGCCGTGTAGCCCATCAATGTCTGCAAGAACTGAGGGAGAAGTACAGTCGAACTGAACAGGACAATTCCAACCACGAACATCATCACGCTGGTACTGGCAAAATTGAAATTCTTGAACAAACGGACATCCACAATCGGTTCCTTGTGAAACCATTCCCAGATCACGAGCGAAACCAGACCTACTGCTGCAGCGACTATCAAGGTTGTGATGAAATGTGACGCGAACCAATCGTCCTCTTGCCCTTTATCGAGCGCGATTTGGAGAGCTCCGACACCGATGGCAAGCAGACCAAAACCTATATAGTCGAAGCTTCCAGCGCGTTTTTTCACACGAGATAGATAAGGAGGATCTTCGACTAGCTGATAAACCAGCAGGACAGCCAGAATACCCACTGGAACGTTGATGTAAAAAATCCATCGCCAGGAATAGTTGTCAGTGATCCAGCCCCCTAGCGTAGGGCCAATTGCTGGTGCGCAGACTGCACAAATCCCATATAGTGCAAAGGCCAGCCCACGCTTCTCTGGAGGAAATGTGTCGGCGAGAATGGCTTGTGCCATGGGCTGCAGCCCGCCACCAAAAGCCCCTTGCATTACCCTAAACAGAAGCAGCATTCCAAGGCTCGGAGCGATTCCACATAAGAAAGAGCTGGCAGTGAAGGCCACGATGCATGTCATAAAGAAACGCTTGCGGCCCAGCCAGTTCACCAGGAAGCCACTGATCGGAAGCACGATCGCATTGGCAACGAGATAGCTGGTCAGCACCCAGGTGCTCTCGTCATTGCTCGCACCCAGGTTGCCCGCAATGTGGGGGAGGGCCACATTCGCGATGCTGGTGTCGAGAAATTCCATGAATGCAGCTAGCGAAACCGATGCGCCGATAATCCACGGGTTGACCTTCGGTTTCCACACTTCCTGTGCCGCGGTGATGCCCTGCGCATTGCTCATCGCACCCTCACATCGGGTTCGACGGACAACCCGGGCTTCAACAGCCCTTCGGCGTTGAAGTCCTCTCCCTGTGAGCGTTCGAAATCGATTCGCACGGGTACACGTTGCACGACCTTCACGTAGTTTCCCGTCGCGTTTTCCGGAGGCAGCAAGCTGAAAACGGAACCAGTCCCGCCGCCGAGGTTGGTCAGATGTGCTTTCCAGCTACGGCCGTACGCATCGACCTTTACCTCGACTGGCTGACCCGCTCTCATGTGCTCAAGTTGCGTTTCTTTGAAGTTGGCCGTTACCCAGACATCATCGAGGGGAACGACGTCTACAAGTTCTTGCCCGATGCTCACGTTCTGGCCGAGTTCCGCAGTCTTCTTTCCAACAACTCCATTTACGGGAGAGCGGATCACGGTATAGCTGAGATTAAGTTCAGCTTGATCCAACTGGGCCTTGCGTTGCTCTACTTGCGCATTGGCAGCCTCGGCCTTGGCACGCACCACGGAAACCTGCTGCGGAGCAGTCTGGGCACTGCGCAGGTCGGCTTTCGCCTGTAAGAGCTTTCCTTCTGCCTGGTGAAGGGCCTGCTGGTACGACTGAGCGGCCGCT
>Ga0307478_10000376_pt1 | contig 48058 bp, 44 predicted proteins | sample atmos_gasesECM4C_2_FD_203713 | JGI IMG/M metagenome (GOLD analysis project Ga0307478, IMG submission 203713) | Hardwood forest soil microbial communities from Morgan-Monroe State Forest, Indiana, United States - atmos_gasesECM4C_05 | ecosystem: Environmental > Terrestrial > Soil > Temperate...
CCAGGTCCGCCTCGCTGATACGGTAATGCGCCTGCGGAGGACGGTCTCCAAAAACAGCCAGCTCACGATGCAGCCTCAGCAAGCAGATCTCGGCAGCGTCTTGAAAGCGCACACGCCGGGAACCAAATTCCTCGTTCCCAATGCTTAGCGTAAACTCGCTGGACTCGTTCAAAGCGCGCCGCACGACAAAGGTGTACTCGCGCACAAGCTCTTTTGCTTCGAAACCGACGTACTGGACGTTTACGATCTCAGTCATCAAAGCCCCTTCGTTCCAGTCGGCGAAACTATCCACTGGATTGGCGACACCCATATCGTTCTAACTGGTCGGCACGATGTATGTCTTGCGGCACAGGAACCGTCGCCCTTGGCGAGCGCGGAAGGTGTGTGACTTGACCCTTAAATTATACACCCTTGCGCTCTTGACCGCCCAACTATCGAACCTCGCTTCCGACGACCGAATCGATTCGCGATGCAAACTAAGTCTCGGTAACTCGCGGTGCCGGAGACCGACCCACAATCCGTATTTCGAGTGCCCCGATTGCTTACCTGTCGAGGCAAGATTAGAATCACTCGCGGTAACGTTAACGACTATTGGCCGGATCTTCCAAACCGTGGCGCAATTCGTCCGTCTCTTTCGCCTCCATGGCTTGTTTGCGTCTGCCTGAAAAACATATCGTACGGTGACACTTCCGCCCCCCAAGCCTCCCACTCAGCATCGTTTTTTTCGATGCAATACTCCTAAAGAATGTAGGTGATTCCCCGTTTTCTGTGAGATTCTGTAGAATCTTTGGCCTGTTTATTCTCCGCCTGGGTATCAATTTCTCGTAAATTCTTTTGAATCATACACCTCTAGCAAACGGCCATTTCAGCCCTCCGCTGGCACGACTATTGCTCTCTTCCAGTCCAACTTACAAGATTGGCTTCCCGGGGTGGCCGGATCCGAACCTCGACTCGGCTCCGGTTTTTTGGGGGGTCAGCTTAGAAAAGGGGGCTTGCACCAGCCCCCTTTTTCATTTCGGCCTGTTGCTCTGGCAATGTTCTTCGTGGTGGCTGGCCGGTGCGGGATTTTTCCCGCGAGTGTGTCATCGAAGTGGTTCAGTTCGGAGGGCCTGATCCGTTAGGCCCTCTTTTTTTTGCTATTTCCCCGTTCCGGCCTTTGACCCGAGCTACAGCTCGAAACCACGCACACGACCCTTTCGATGTCCTAAATGTCTGCGATGGGTCCGCCCCTAGGTGCAAAACAGACCGCCGCGCCCAAAACGCCTACACCCATCCCCACCTACTCCCAAACTTTGAAGTTTCAACTGTCGGCTGTGAACTTCATCTCAGAAAAATGAGCGGCCGGTGGGGGGACCGGCCGCTCGGGCGTGGGGGATTGAGGGTCTTGCAACCTGAAGCCAGTCCGTCTCTTCCGCAAGTTCAGCTGCCCTCGCGAGCAGCAGAACGAGATACAGGAGCAATCAGGCCCAAGCCTTTCTGCTCCGGAAGCCGCAACCAACTCCCGATTACATTTACAATTCTGCTCCCCGCCACCTTGCGCGTCGATAGCCCGGCAGGTTCATTCTTCTCAGTACTTCCCACTGTTCCTTATAGGCTCCTTTTGGTACCTATGTACTTTCGCAAGTTCTTCGCTCCCCTGTTCGAATCGAGTGTTCCCCATTGTGTTCGCGCGCATAACGATCCGAACAGCCAAAGATTCGAACGCCACTGCTCCTGAACCTGGCGGCGTTCGCCCAATTACACGGGCGTAGACTGAGCTATGCAGCGAAAACGCCGCAGCGGACGTATCGCCAAGGAAATAGCTATCGTCTTGCTCGGCACCAACACGACGGGAAAAGTGTTTTCGGAAAACACAAAAACTGTCGTGCTCAGCCGCCACGGCGCTGGCATCATCTCTCGATACCGTTTTTCGCCCGACGAACGCTTGACCCTGCGCCTGCCCGATTCCACCCAAGAAGCCGAAATCCGCCTCGTCGGGCAAATTGGCGGCGAACCGGGCCGCTACATTTACGGCGTCGCGTTCGTCGATCCCAATCCCAACTTCTGGGCGATGGAGTTTCCTCCTCCCGAATCCTTCGAATCGACCGACTCCTTCATCATCCTCGAGTGCAGCCGCTGCCAGGCGCGGGAAAACGTCGAGCAACATGAAATTGAAGAGGACGTTTACTCCGTCAACGAATACATCCTTCGTCAGTGCGCGGAGTGCGGCACATCCACGCCTTGGAAAAAATCCGAAGGCAAGGTTCTCTCCGTCGGGTCTCCACCGAGCGCCTCGAAGCCGCCTTTACACGCTGCTGCGCCTTCGTTTGCAATGTCTTTTGAACCGGCGCTCGCCGAGTCACGGCCGCCCGCGTCAGCCGAGCCAGTGTCTTCATACTCCGGGACATCAACTATTTCGGAATTTGCGTCCCTGTCCGATCCGCAATTGGCGGATATTCCAGCTTCCTCCGCGGTCGCCAGTGCCACGGCCGTGCTGCAGGCGCCCGAGCCTGCAACTGCACCAGTTGCCGGACAAACTGCGCGCCCCACGGTTAAGCCCCAGGACGTTCTCTCGCGCGAGCTGGATGCCAGTGGGCGGCCCATCAACAAGCGGCGCCACGTTCGCATTCGCGTGAGTTTCAGCGCGTGCGTGCGCCACTCAGCGCATGCGGACGAAGTCGTCGAATGTGAAAACGTATCCAAAGGCGGCGTCTGCTTCCACAGCCGGCGGCAATACAAACTGGATTCCTTGATCGAAGTTGCCGCGCCCTTCTCTCCCGGCGAGACGGCTCTCTTTGTCCCAGCGAGGATCAGACGGGTCGAAGCGCTTTCCGGCGGCCAGGTTTTCCGTTACGGCGTCGAATATATCAAGTCGTCTCTTCCCACTCAGTCCTTCTGAACACAATTCTCTTGAAAGCTAATCTCTCTGAGTCGCAGGCAAGCACGACTCGCCTGGCTCAATGCCTACGCTGAGGGGAAGAACCCTGGGCCTTTGGAAAAGCTAGAGACCTCGAATGATTTGCTGGAGGAGGGTGAGGGCGTGGTGGAGCTGCTGGCGTTCGTTTTCTGGGAGCTCCCCCACGGCTTTGGCCAGGGATTCGACGCGGCGCTGGCGGCCTTCCCACATCAGGCTGACACCTTTGGGCGTCGCTTCGAGGCGGACGCGGCGGCCGTCCGCGGTGGCCTGGCGGCGGAGCAGGCCAGAGCGCTGGAGGCCGGCGACGATGCGGCTCATGGTCGGCGGGCGGACTTGTTCGGCGCCGGCAAGCTCGCCGAGCGATCTGGGGCCGCCGAAGACGAGGACGGATAGTGCAGAAAGCTGGGCGGGGCCGATGCCGCTTTCGCGGTCGCGGACCCGAAGCCGGCGCAGCAGATGGATTGCAGCGGAGTGAAGCTGGTCGGCAACATCTATCGCCGTTAGAGAAGGCGGCGACGGTTCGGCGGAGACGACTGGTTCAAGTACTGGCGAGTGAGTGGGCTGCGATGCGGCCAAAGGGCCGGGGTGGGAGGCGGTTCCGGAGGATGGTAACGAGTCAAATCGAGCGGCGACCGAAGGAGCGCTCCCGGAAATGGCCGGAGTGGCGCCAGCGGTGTGCCGCGAGCTTTTCGGGGCGGCGCGCTTTTTGTGCTTGGCGTTTTTGTGCTTGACAGGGAGCATGGAAGATAGTTAGCTATGCTAACTAATCTTCTCGCGGAGGTAAAGGGAAATGAGCACTGCAGCGGCGGGCTTGGGGATTCAGAATATCGGGCAGATTTCGATCATAGTGAAAGACGTGGAGCGCGCGACGGCGTTTTACCGCGACGTGCTGGGCTTGCCGCTGCTGTTCACGGTGCCAAGCATGGCATTTTTCGATTGTGGCGGCGTGCGGATCATGCTGGGCACAGCGTCGTCGGCTGAGTACGACCATCCGAGTTCGATCTTTTATTTCCGCGTGCCGGATATTCAGGCCGGATACCAGCGGCTGACGCAGCACGGCGTGGAAATCGTGGCGCCGCCGCGGCTGATCGCGCCGATGCCGACGCACGATTTGTGGATGACGGCATTCAAGGACAGCGAAGGCAACATTCATCAATTGATGAGCGAAGTGCCGCGAGCGGCGACCGCGTAAGAGCTAAGTCCCTGGACAAACGTCGCAGGCGATCTGTGGCCGTCCAGCTCTTAACCCCCAACCCGGTTACATAACCAAACTTGGCAAGCGTGCGAATGAGGTCTGCGCCCGAAATAACGGGCAGCTTGGGGCTCATCGGGTGACGACGACGCTTCCGATCAGGACATTTTCCGTGTCGGGGAGTTCTTCGCCGCCGCTTTCCATGTCCTCAAGGCAGAGGTCGATGGCTTCGCGGATATTGGCGAGGGCCTCGGAGACAGACTTGCCTTGGGAATAGCAGCCGGGGATAGAGGGGCAGACCACGACGTAGCCGCCATAGTTCTCATCGGGCTCGAGAAAAACTTTGAAGTCGCGGGTGGTCATTAAGAGAAAAAGGATACTGGAAGAGTCGGTGAAAAGCACTAGGCCGTGGTTGAGAAGTCAAAACCCGCAGCCTTTAAGCCTAGGTGGGCTTGATCCTCAGGGTTTTGGGGATTCTTCGAGGTCTTTGTAGATTACGTGGCCTTCGTGGCTACATTTCTTGTTCTCTTCGGGGGTTATCGGTGTTGGCTTTTCGCCGGCGGGAACGGAGTCACAGCGCATGTAATTCTCAAAGCCGGGGGCTGAAAATACGAAGGCCATGCTGACGGTGTCGTTGCCGACGGGCTTTATGCTCACCCAGGTGTAGGCGGGAATGAACACCATGCCACCGGCATGGAGGTCGCGTTCCTGGCCGCCGAGGTGGACGTGAACGGCGCCCGTTTCGATCCAGACAATTTCATCCTGGCCCAGATGTTTGTGGAGAGGTATTTCGTCTCCGGGATGCAGGTCTTCCGTTCCAAAGACGAGGTGCTGGGAGCCGTTGTTTTGAGGACTGACTTTGAGCATGAATCCTCCGGGAGGAGGCTCGCGCCAAATGCGGGCCTCGCCTTCGTTTTTCTCGAGCAGCAATGGCTTAGCGGTGGTTTGCGGGGCCGATGCAGAAACGGGGGGAGTTTGCGTTTGGGAAATAGAAATGGATACGAGCACGGCGCTCGCGAGGGAGAAGGCTTTGCCAATTCGTGTCGAGCTCAAGAGGCACCTCGTTCGGGAAGAATCCATGGCGACTGACGGTTATGCCGTAAACGGCGCGTTGGACAGAATCTACACTCGTTTGTCGAGGAGTCAATAGCAGACGCCGCCCGTGGCCCTTATGCGACGCGGCGGAAGAATCAGAGTGGCGCGGAGCCGCGGCTGCTGGCGGATTTCCTGATTGGGGCGCATGCCCTGGAGAACGGCTACAAGCTCTTGACCTTGGACGGAGGAATGTACCGGAGGGCGTTTCCGGGGTTGCGGCTGGAGATTGTTTAAAACCCCGAGCGAGGGTGGGAGACATTGGCGGTAGAAGGTTGCGCGTAGAGACACAGAGAAAAGAAAGAGGGCACGATGAATCGTGCCCCTACAATCGGCGAGGATGATATTCTGCCAACCCTGGTAAGGCCGAGCATTACCAAACTCTGCTAGAGAGACCAGAGCGATGCATGACTTGAATTATTTTCGGGATCACTTGGGTGTATTTGCGGCGATGGCGGAGAAGCGCGGGACGCCGCTGCATCTGGAGGCGTTTCGCGTTTTGGATGCGCAGAGGCGGGAGTTGATTACCGCGACGGAGGCGTTGAAGGCGCAGAGGAATAAGGCTAGCGAAGAGATTGCGCGGCTAAAGAAGGCGAAAGAAAACGCGGATGGGTTGATTGGGGAGATGAAGGCGGTTTCGGAGCGGATCAAAGAGGCGGACGAGCGGATTGCGCAGTTGAATGCTACGCAGAGCGAGTTGATGCTGACGATTCCGAATGTGCCGCACGCGTCGGTGCCGGTGGGGCATAGCGCGGAGGAAAATGTGGAGGTGCGGAGGTGGGGGGCGGCGCCGAAGTTTGATTTTGTGGCGAAGCCGCATTGGGAAGTGGGGGAGCGGGCGGGGATTTTGGATTTGGCGGTGGCGACGAAGATTACCGGAGCGAGGTTCGCGGTCTATAAGGGATGGGGAGCGCGGCTGGAGCGGGCTTTGGCGAATTTTTTTCTGGACGTGCACACGCGCGAGCACGGGTATACGGAGATTCTGCCGCCGTTTTTGGTGAATACGGCTTCGCTTACCGGGGCAGGTCAATTGCCGAAGTTTGCGGCGGACTTGTTTCGGATTGAGGGGACGGATTTTTGGCTGACGCCGACGTCGGAAGTGGAGCTGCACAATTTGCACCGCGACGAGACGATTGCGGAGGAGAAGCTGCCGATTTACGTGACGGCGTGGACGGCATGTTTTCGGAGCGAGGCGGGGGCGGCGGGAAAAGATACGCGCGGGATTTTGCGGCAGCATCAGTTTCAGAAAGTGGAGCTGTTTAAGTTTACGCATCCGGAGAAGAGCTACGAGGAGCATGAAGCGTTAGTGCGGAATGCGGAGACGATTTTGCAGAAGCTGGGGCTGCACTACCGGACGATGCTGCTTTGCACGGGCGATATGGGATTTGCGTCGGCGAAGACGTACGACATAGAGGTGTGGCTGCCGTCGAGCGGGGAGTTTCGCGAGATTTCGTCGTGCTCGAATTGCGAGGCGTTTCAGGCAAGGCGCGCGGGGATACGGTTTAAGTCGAAGGGTGGAGGGAAAAGCGATTTTGTGCACACACTGAATGGGTCGGGGCTGGCGGTGGGGCGGACGTGGATCGCGGTGGTGGAAAATTATCAGCAGGCGGATGGGTCGATTGTGGTGCCGGAGGTTTTGCGGCCGTATATGGGGATTGAGAAGATACCGGCGGAGGAAGTGAAGAAGCATTGAGGTAGAGCAAGAAGGGATGTAAAGGAAGTAGAGGAGAAGAGGGCCACTCGGGGGAGTGAAGCTGAGGGCGCGGCTGATAGCGAGTTTTTGGGCCGGATTTCCTTTAACTTATTGATAAAAAGACATTTACATTGGACATAAGGCTGAAATGACCCTGGCGGACGAGGCTTTTACGCCGCGCAAAGTGTTGAAAGTACGTGTTTTCGTTTGACCTGCCTTTTCGCCTTGCATACACTCGCCTCAGGGCCATTTGTACACCCATGTAATAGACCCGGGGGGACTTACGGGTCGTTGGAAGAGATTTGATTTCCGAACGAACGAAAGTCGAGGAGTTGGACCCGAGGAATTTGGGGTTACAGGCGGAAGAATCGATGGACTTTTTGGCGCGGATTATGAAGTTTTTGTTTTGGGTGCTGATCGTGTCGTGGAGCGTGGCGCTGCTGCGGCGGGTGTTGGCGTGGATGGTGCGCGGGGCGATGCCGACGCAGGCGGATCAAGATGCGGCGAGTTCTGCGGCTGGCGGCGGAGTTGGGCAGGGTTCGGACGAAGCGCAGAGCGGAGTGGCGGCGCGGCGGTTGGTGCGCGACCCGGTTTGCGGAATGCATGTGGCGGAAGTGCTGGCGGTACCGCTGCGCGAGAGCGGGGAGTTGGTACATTTTTGTTCCGTGGCTTGCCGTGACAAATATGTGAAGAGCACGGAGCGGATGGCGGCAAACGGATAGCAGGGAGCGGTTAGCAAAGAGCGGATTTCAAACCCCGGGCAGTGGAAAAATTTTTAATTTTTAATAGATCGAGAAGTCGAGACTAGACGCGTAGAGGAAAGGACCGACGCCGATGGCCACGGTCGTAAAGCCCACAGGGCCGCTGAGACAGATAGGTGCGCCGCCGATGGTGCCGCGCATTGCTCCGCGCGAGGACTTGAATCCGTTTCGCATCGCGCAGATTCAGTTTGATATGGCGGCGGAGTTTTTGAAGCTGGAGCCGGGGCTGCGGCAGATTTTGCGCACGCCGAAGCGCGTGCTGGAAGTTTCGATACCGACGAAGATGGACAATGGGCAGGTGAAAGTCCACACCGGGTTTCGCGTGCAGCACAATATTTCGCGCGGGCCGGGCAAGGGAGGCATTCGTTATCACCCCAACGTGACGCTGGATGAAGTGAAGGCGCTGGCGGCGTGGATGACGTGGAAGACCGCGGTTTTGAACGTGCCGTTTGGCGGAGCTAAGGGCGGAGTGATTTGCGACCCAAAGCGCATGTCGAAAACCGAGCTGGAGCGGATGACGCGGCGGTACGCGAGCGAGATTTTGCCGATCATCGGGCCGACGATGGATATTCCAGCGCCGGATGTGTACACGGACGCGCAGACCATGGCGTGGATTATGGACACGTACTCGATGACGGTGGGGCATTCCGTGCATGGCGTGGTGACGGGGAAGCCGGTGTCGATCGGAGGGTCCGAGGGACGAAGCGAGGCGACGGCGCGCGGGCTGCTGTTCGTGGTGGAAGAGGCTTGTAAGTTGAAGAAGATTCCACTACGCGGCGCGACGGTGGCGATCCAGGGGTTTGGCAATGCGGGGGCTACGGCGGCGCGATTGTTTGCGGAGAAAAAAGCGAAGATCGTCGCGTTGAGCGATACGCGGGGCGGCGTGACGAATTCGCGCGGGATCGATCCCATCAAGGCGATTCGTTATAAGGAGCGCTCGGGGACGGTGGTGGGGATGCCGGGGGCGTCGCGTATGACGAACGACGACCTGCTGACGATGAAGTGCGACATCCTGATACCCGCGGCGCTGGAGAATGTGATTACGTTGCACAATGCGGAAGCGATCAAGGCGCGGATTGTGGCGGAGGCGGCCAATGGGCCGACGACGCCGCACGCGGACGAGATTCTGGCGCGGCGCGGGATTACCGTATTGCCGGATATTCTGGCGAACGCGGGCGGCGTGACGGTGAGCTATTTCGAATGGGTGCAAAACATGGAAGGGCTCATGTGGGACGCGGAGGAAGTAAACGCGCGATTGCAGAAGAGCATGGTGCGGGCATTCCACGAAATGGTCGAGACGATGCGGAAGCATCACGTGCCGCCGCGCGCGGGCGCGATGATTCTGGCGGTGGGGCGCGTCGCGGAAGCGACGCTGGTGCGCGGGCTGTTCCCGTAAAAAGAATCAGCCAAGCCCGATCATTGCGGCTCTGGGGCGGTGCCTGGGATCGCGATGGGAGTTTTAATGCCTTGGAGTTCGGGCGGGATACCGAGAATGGCGTTGGTGTTCTGGCCGACGACGACGAGCCAATTACCGCCCCGCTTTTCCGCGACTAAGGTCATCATGCCGTAGCGAAGTTGGCGCGGCGTTCCATCTGGATTTTTGTCGTCCTCGATCTTCCAGCTCCAATGAACAACAGCCATATCCGGATGCAGGAAACGCACTGTTGTCTGCAGTGGCGTAATCGTTGAGTCCTTAAAGCGCCCGCTCAGCAAACGCACATGAAATTTTTCAAAGTCGGACTGGCCGTGCAGGAAAGTGGTGGCGACAGTTACGAAGTCGACGTCGTCTGCCATCATTTTCGCAAGTTCGTGGCCGTCATGCTTGGCCCATGCGTCGCTGAAAGTCTGGGGCAGCTTGCGGACGGCTTCTTCGTCTACTTTTGTCTGGGCGTTGGCCGGCAGAGTCACGACTGCAAATAGAGAGAGAAGCGCTATGGAGAGACGTCTCATTCTTGATGACTCCTTTTCTTGAATTGTTGTCCCGAACAGAGTTGGACGATCGATGCGCGGATTCTGACATGGGGCCACGTACTCATCAAATTTTTTCTTGCATGCAGCAAGGGACGCGCGTACATTCGCAGTTGCCGGTCCGCCTCGGTGGCGCGACCGGCTATTTTCGTCGTTGGAGCTAGAAAGAACGATGAGCACGAACGGACACACACACACTGCGCCGCCGATCTTGCTGACGATCTCTGGATTTGACCCGTCGTGCGGTGCGGGAACAGCAGCGGACTTGAAAACGTTCGCCGCGCATGGCTGTTATGGGGTGGCGGCGATCACTTCGCTGACGGTGCAGAACACGCAGGGCGTGGAAGATGTGCACAATATTCCGAGCGCTACGCTGAAAGCGCAGCTCGACGTGCTGGCGAAGGACTGCAACATCGCGGCGGTAAAAATCGGGATGCTGGGGAATCGCGGGAATGCCGTGACTGTAGCGGAATTCCTGGACGCGCACACTTTTGCGCACGTGGTGCACGATCCGGTGATGAAATCGTCCAGCGGGACGGAGCTGCTCGATGCTGCCGGAGTTAAATTTCTCGCTACAGAGTTGCTGAAGCGCGCAAGCGTAATTACCCCAAACGTGCCGGAAGCGGAGATTTTGACGGGATTGACGATTAAAGACGTGGCGGACATGGAAGCCGCGGCGCGGAAGATTGTGGAGATGGGCGCGCGAGCGGTGATCGTCAAAGGCGGGCACATGGGGCGCCCGACAGACGTACTTTTTGACGGCACGGAAATGGTGACGCTGCCCGGCGAGCGCGTCAACGAAGAGCAGTTGCACGGAACCGGGTGCACGTTTGCCTCGGCACTGGCGGCGCACCTGGCGGTGGGCCGGGGACTGCTCGAAGCGGCCACGCTTGCGAAAGCGTACGCGACGAAAGCGATTGAGAAGGCGTATCCCGTGGGGAAGGGCCGGCTGCCGCTCGACCATTTCTACCGGCAGAGGATCGAACCGCCCGCGCGCGGCATTCACGAAGTCCCGCAGCATGGGTTGCATCCGGCGGCGGAGCCTGCGGCGCACTAAAGTTCCTCGCGGTACCTGACGAAGCGCCGAACCGGATTCCGACCTAACCGCAGCAAGCGGCCCGGCGGACCAGCATGAAAACCGAACGAAAAATCATCGTTTCTCTTGCGACGAGCGTGGACGGCTATATCGCGCGGCCGGACGGCGACGTGGTGTGGCTCGACCGTCCGAGGCCGAAGGGAAATTACGGCATGGGCGAGTTCCTCAAGAGCATCGACACGATCCTGTGGGGACGCAAAACATACAGCAAGGGAATCGAGATGGGGATGGAGAAGAGGATGGCCTCGGGATTCGGCGCCGGCATCCAGAACTACGTTTTTTCACGGCAAGCGCAAGAATCGAAGGTGGCAGGATTCCAGTTTGTCAGCGAACCGATTAAGGCGTTCGCGCAGGGACTGCGGAAGAAGCGGGGCAAGAACATCTGGATGATGGGTGGCGGCGAGATCGTTGGTTCTTTTTTGGACGAAGGAGAAATCGACGAGCTCGACATTAGAGTAGTTCCGATTCTGATTGGGGAAGGCATTCCGCTGATTCAGCCGCGACACCGGTTGATTCGGCTAAGGCTGCTATCGAGCAAAGAGTTTTCCGACGGAGTGGTGGGACTGCGTTATCAAACAGCGCGCGGGAAGTAACGAGAGAAACGCGCTGGCTTGAGCGTCTTTTCGCCTGCCCTTTCTTTATGGATTGAGGGAAAGCCTTTGAAGACTGGCAAGCTCATCCCTGCGGCGCTCGGATTTCGAGTGAAATCCGGTTGGGCGATGGCGGTGTTGCTCGTGGGGCCTTCGAATGCGCCTAAGCTGGTCCGGTGCCAGGCGGTCCTGCTTTCTGATCCAAAGGTTCCTCAATCGAAGCAACCCTACCATGCCGCGCTGGACCTTCCTGGGAAGGAAGGAAAGGCGCTCGCAGAAAAATTGTGTCACGTCGTAGCTGGCGCGGCAAAGCAGTCTGTCCAACAGCTTCTGGAGCAGGCGGTGGCCGATGGTTATAGCGTTGTGGGAGCAGGGTTGGTTGTCGGTAGTCTAGTGGATCCCGCTACGCTTCATAACGAACACATTCGGGCGCACGGACTGGAAGGCCAATTATTTCGAACGGCTCTGCAGGATGCGCTTCATGAGCGGGGGCTCGCGTCAAGAGTGCTCTTGGAGAAAAATGCCTACGCCGCGGGGTCGCCAACGCCGCGCAAATCGGCGCCGGAGGCCAAGAAGATAATCGCCGGCCTAGGCGAATCGCACGAGGGACGCTGGAGGGCGGAAGAGAAGTTCGCGGCTTTGGCTGCGTGGATGGCACTGACTGCGCGCAAATAAAATGAGATCGGCGTCAGCGTTTGGCTTGCGCGAAAGAGGCTGCGATGCGCCTGTATGCCCGCACTTCACTAAATTGACCTTGATCGCCGTCCTCTTCCTTGGCGATTCCCTGGCGTATCATCTGGACAGGCGGCGCGCTTCTCGCAGCGCTTCGGCGCGAAGAAACCAAAAACGGCCGAGGGTCCAGCTGGTTCACGGCGCCTTTCGGGGCACGGGACCTGCGGGAGAGGCCTCTGCGCCGTTCCCCATAGGTCCATTGATACAGGAAGTACAAAAGGAAGTCGCACCCGACAATGCAAAGCGCGAGAAATAGTGTAGCTGACATATTTAACTCACTCTGCGCGGATGGGAATAGCTGTCCGCACAAGATGCAGGTTAGGAGCGTAGGGGCAAGAAAGTCCTGAGGTGTTTGTTAGGAATTTATTAAAATAAGACTGTAGAAGCGACGGTTCAGCACACAGCGAGGCCAGACTGATTTCGCGGCGAACGGGCGTATGGGTGTTGGCGGCGTTTACGATCGCCGTGGCGCTCGCTACGATGCTAGCGCCTCGCATTCCTCAGCCGCAGTCCTATCATAACTTCGCCGATCAACGGGGCTGGCTCGGAATACCTAACTTCGGAGACGTAGCTTCCAACCTTTTATTTGCTCTGGGTGGCACCTGGGGATTGCTATTCCTCTTCCGAAAATCAGAGCAAGGGCGGTTTCTCGATTCTCGGGAACGATGGGCGTACCTCTTGGTTTTCCTAGGGCTGCTGCTTACGGCGTTCGGATCGAGTTATTACCACCTTGCGCCGGACAACGCGCGATTGGTTTGGGACCGCCTACCGATGACGCTCGCCTTCATGGGCCTAGTGTCGGCGATGATTTCGGAGCGCGTGAGCGTGCCAGCTGGCTTTTATTTGCTTCCAGTCTTGTTATTGATCGGTGCAGGGAGCGTGCTTCTCTGGTGGTACAGCGAAACACGCGGCGCTGGAGATCTGCGGATTTACGCGGCCGTGCAACTGTACGCAGTGCTGATTCTGCCCGTTTTGCTCTTGTTGCCGCCGAGATACACGCGCAGCTGGGATTTCGCCGTGGTTTTCGGTTTTTACGTGCTGGCGAAGGTTTTCGAAACTGCGGACCGGCAGGTTTTCTCGCTAGATCTGCATACTGTAAGCGGCCACACGCTGAAACACCTGGCAGCGGGCGCGGCGGGATTCTGGATTGTGATGATGCTGGAAAAGAGACAACCCATCCAAGGTGCGGCCATAATGCCGGGCTAAAGCGCGGCACCTACATTGTGTAAACAACGCGACCGGCCACGATGGTGGCGATGGGCGCGCCTTTGAAGGCGCGGGCGTCGAAGGGCGAGTTGCGGGATTTGCTGGGGGATTGCTTTACGTCGTAGGTCCATTCGTGTGTGGTCGAGAAAATCGTGAGGTCGGCGGGCTGGCCGACGGCGATTTTGCGTTCGATGCCGAGGACGCGCGCGGGGCCGGTGGTGAAGAGTTCGACTAGGCGCATGAGCGAGAGGCGTCCGGTGTGGACGAGCTGTTCGAGAGAAAGGGCGATGGATGTTTCAAATCCTAGAATACCGAAGGGGGCGCGATCGAACTCGACGTCTTTGAGGGCGGGTTCGTGAGGTGCGTGGTCGGTGGCGATGGCGTCTACGGTGCCGTCGGCGAGACCGGCGATCAGAGCATCGCGGTCTTCGCGCGCGGCTAGCGGCGGATTCATTTTGTAGCGAGAGTCGTACTGGACGTCTTCATCGATCAGTGTGAAATGATGCGGCGTGACTTCGCAAGTGACAGGGAGGCCGCGCTGCTTGGCCCAGCGAACTTGCTCGAGCGAAGCTTTTGCGGAGAGATGCGCGACGTGAAGGCGTGCGCCGGTGAGTTCGGCGAGCTGAACGTCGCGCGCGACGCACACGGATTCGGCGGCGGCGGGCATTCCGGGAAGACCGAGGCGCGTGGACGTGACGCCTTCGCGCATGACGGCGCCGGCGGCGAGCGAAACGTCTTCGGAATGCTCGATGACCAGGAGATCGAGCGAGCGGCAGTAGTCCATCACCTGACGAGTGAGTTTCGCGGTGGCAATGGGTTTGCCGTCGTCGGAGACAGCGACGATGCCGGCTTGCTTCATCGCGCCGATTTCCGCGATGGCTTCGCCTTTGCTGCCGACGCTGGCGGCACCGATGGGCCAGACGCGCACGCTGGCGGTGGTTTTGGCGCGATCGAGAATGAAGCGCGTGACGCTGGCGTTGTCGTTGACAGGCTTTGTGTTGGGCATGCAGCAGACGGCGGTGAAGCCTCCGCGGGCCGCGGCGCGCGTGCCAGTCTCGATCGTTTCCGAGGATTCCTGACCGGGCTCGCGGAGATGCGCATGAAGGTCGATGAAGCCTGGCGCGACGATAAGGCCGGTGGCGTCGAAGACTTCGGTTGAGGAATCCTGGGCGATTTTTCCAGGTTGCGCGACTTCGACAATTTTGTTGCCGTCGAGAAGAACATCGCGCGGAGCGTCGGTATGCGTGGCTGGGTCGATGACGCGTCCGTTCTTAACGAGAAGCATGCGAAGGGTCCTTTTTTGCATCGGTGGAGGGCCGTTCCCCGGGCTCCTGAATTTCGGCAGCGGGATGCCCCATTTCTTCCGAGCCGCCCACAAGGAGCAAGAAGAGCAACGCCATGCGCACCGCGATGCCGTTGGTGACTTGCTCGAGGACGCAGGATTGCGGGCCGTCAGCGACTTCGGGAGAAATCTCCACGCCGCGATTCATCGGACCGGGATGAAGAATAATGGCGTCGGGCTTGGCGCGGCGGAGGCGCTCGGCGCTTAGCTGATAGAGAAGGATGTAATCAGCGGGGGAAAGCGCGGGTTCGTGAAGGCGCTCGGTTTGCACGCGGAGGACGAGCACGACGTCGGCGCCTTCGAGAGCCTCCTCGATGCGGAAAACGCGGCGAATGGAAGCGCCAGGGGGACCGATGCTTTCGAGTTCGCGCGGGACCCACATCGCCGGGCCGCAGAGAGTGAAGCGGCAGCCGAACTTTGAAAGCAGATGAATGTTAGAGCGAGCGACGCGGCTGTGAGCAATGTCGCCAAGGATAGTGATATTCAAATTGGCCAAAGAACCCTTGCGGTCGCGAATGGTCAGCGCGTCGAGCAAGCCTTGCGAGGGATGCTCGTGAGTGCCGTCGCCGGCGTTGATGACGGGAATATCGAGATGGCGAGCGACAAAATCGGCAGCGCCGGAAGAGGCGTGGCGCATGACCAGGCAATCAGGCTTCATGGCATCGAGCGTTTGCACGGTGTCGAGAAGGGATTCGCCTTTTTTGAGGCTAGAAGATTCCGCCTGCAGGTTCATCGTGTCCGCGCCGAGACGCGAAGCAGCGGTGCCGAAGCTGATGCGCGTGCGGGTGGAGTTTTCGAAGAAGGCGAGCGCAACGGTTTTGCCGCGCAGAGTGGCGAGTTTCTTGAGAGGATGGCGCTGGATTTCCTGAAAGGGTCTGCTCTGGTCGAGAAGAAAAGTGAGTTCGTCCGCGTCGAGCGGTTCGAGGGCCAGAAGGTCGCGAAGGCGATAGGTCACATTTGCACTCTTTGACGGTCGAGCGGAAAATCCTGTTTCAACTACGGCTCCTGGCGGTCGACGAGAACGACGCGCTCTTCATTATCGATCTCGCGGAGACGCACTTCGATGATTTCGGTGTCGCTGGTCTGCACCGTGCGGCCGACAAACTGAGCCTCGATGGGCATTTCGCGATGGCCGCGGTCAATCAGAACGCAGAGAGAGACGCGTTGAGGGCGGCCGAGGTCGAAGAGGCCGTTCATGGCCGCGCGAATGGTGCGGCCGGTGTAAAGAACGTCGTCCACGAGGACGAGGTCCATGCCGTCAACGCCAAAGGCAATATCCGAAGACTGCAAAACGGCGTGGCTCGCGACTTTAGAGAGGTCGTCGCGATAGAGGGTGATGTCCAACGTGCCGACGGGCACGTCGACGCCGTCGATGCCGCGCATGGCCTGGGCGATACGCTGGGCCAGAGGAACGCCGCGCCTGCGGACACCGATCAGAGCAAGATGCTTGGTGCCGCCACTCTTCTCAACAATTTGATGCGCCAGACGCCGCAGCGTTCGGTCGATCTCCGAGGCGGACATCAATTGGGCTTTTTCGACGATGCGCATGGTCGGGTAATCCTAGCATAGTGACTGGTGCCTCGTGGGCAGTGACTGGCGATGACCGTTAGCAAGGGGTTCAAACGGCTTCGTTTGCGCGGCGCAAGCTGGTCGCAAATCTCGAGGCCAATGGACGGCCGGTCCCGCCGTGGCGGACGAGTAGCCTCTTTTTCCACAGTCGGCGCGGCCAGGGGAGATTTAGAGGGTTATGGCGCAGCTTCATGATATCCTCTGAGCGAAGTGACGAGCGCCAGGGCCGTTGATTTGACCGTGCAAGTTGGCGCGGTGCGCCTGCGGAATCCCATTCTCGCAGCCAGCGGAACCTTTGGCTACGGCGTCGAGTTTGCCCACCTGGTTGATCTAAACCGTCTTGGCGGCTTGGTTGTAAAAGGCCTCTCCCGCGAACCCATGGAAGGCGCCCCGGCGCCCCGGCTTTGCGAGACTCCCTCGGGGATGCTCAACGCTGTTGGGCTCCAAAACATAGGCGTTCGGGCATTTGTGGCTGAAAAACTCCCAGTACTGAGAAAATACGATACGGCCATCATCGCCAACGTCTTCGGTTACAGCGTCGAGGACTACGTCGAGGTGATCCGCGTCCTCGAGGATGCCGAGGGGTTGGCCGCCTATGAGCTGAACATCTCCTGCCCCAACGTGAAGAAGGGTGGTATGCAGTTCGGGGGCGATCCGGCCTCGGTAGCCGAGGTCGTGGGAGCGGCGCGAAAAGCGGCTGTCAAGGTTCCGCTTTGGGTAAAGCTTTCGCCGATGGTTGCAGACATTGGGCTTATTGCGCGAGCGGCGGAGGGTGCCGGGGCCGATGCGCTGACGGTGGCGAACACCTATCCGGCCATGGCTATCGACCCTTGGACCGGGAAGTCTTGCCTTGGCAACCAGACTGGAGGCCTGTCAGGCCCGTCCATAAAACCAATCACTCTGCGCTTGGTTTGGGAAGCGAGGAAGGCGGTAAAGTCACCAATAATAGGTGTTGGGGGCATCGAAACGGTGGAAGACGTGCTTCAGTATGTCTCGGCAGGTGCCACTGCGGTACAGGTCGGGACGGCCAGCTTTACTGACCCTCGGGCCAGTCAGCGACTTGTGGAGGAGTTGGAGAGGGCTCTTTTCTCAGCTAAGACGTTTACTATCAATGAGATGAGAGGTAAAGTTTCCGCCGATTTTGGTTGACATAACGACTATTTTTTGCTACACTTTTTTGGATATGAGTAGCACAAAGAACACACTATGAGACGACCACTCTTTATCTTCTGGGCCGCTTTCCGATGGGTGCTCCTAATGTTCCTCATCGTTCCTGTCATGGATGCTCCCTTGGTTGCTCACCTGAGCGCTCCGGTTAAGCCGGTGAAGACTTGGGTCGGCAACGCCAGCTGGTATGGGCCGGGGTTCAATGGGAAGAAGACCGCCAATGGGGAGCGCTTTGATTGTGAAGCCCTCACGGCCGCCCACCCGAACCTGCCGTTCGGCTCCATCGTCCGGGTGGTCAATCCCCGGAACGGACAGTTTGAACTAGTACGCATCAATGACCGAGGTCCCTATCAAGAAGGCCGCGAAATTGATGTATCCTATCGCGTAGCCCGAAAGATTGGGCTGATCCATTCGGGCGTGAACCAGGTTCGGCTCGAATTGATGGAATTGCCACAAAAACACTGACCCCGTCGAAATCGGGGTCGCCCATGACCTTGAGCTTCGACGCCCATCCTCGCAGCAGCTTGATCGTGGCACTGGATTTTGATTCTTTATCCTCTGCCGCAAAATTCGCAAAACAGATCGCCGACCTCGTAGGCATGTTCAAGATCGGCAACCAACTTTTTACGGCTGCGGGACCCGCTGCGGTGCAAGAGATTAGCGCCCTAGGGCCGGGTATCTTTCTCGATCTGAAATTCCACGACATTCCTAACACAGTTGCGGGAGCCGTGCTTTCCGCCGCGGCCATGACCGGCGTGCAGCTCGTCAACGTCCACGCGCTGGGAGGCCGGGCCATGCTAGAGGCAGCCGTGCAAGCCATCAGCGCAGGAGTGCCCATGGGAGCGGATCGCCCGCGTTTACTCGCCGTGACCCTTTTGACGAGCATGGACCGGAAGGCGATGAAAGAAGTCGGGATCGGCGGCGAGCCGAAAGCACATGTGGTAAAGCTTGCGCAGCTTGCCAAAAAATCCGGTGTAGACGGCGTCGTGGCGTCGGTTCAGGAAGCAAAAGCAATTCGCAAGGCATGCGGACGGGAATTTCTTATCGTAACACCTGGCGTGCGGCCCAAAGACAAAGATAGCGCGGCGGGAAAACACGATGATCAGGCGCGCACTGCGACTCCAACGGAAGCCATCAAAGCTGGCGCGGACTTCCTTGTTGTTGGCAGACCGATCCTAGCCGCGGAGGATCCTCGCGCCGCCGCCCAAGACATTGTCGACGAAATCGCGGGGGCCAAGTAAAGAGACGTTTCCCCTTGCGTCGATTGTTCCTGCCGATTTCTGAAGTTTGACCCTTGCGTCTTCTCTCCAGTAGCATCACAAGCGTCAGGCTGATTTGATTGAGCTAGCACTCGATATGCGGGCACGGCATGCCGTCCCCTACGCAGACGAACCGCCATTCATCCATGTCCAACCAATTGAAAAGCGTAATAGTCGGGACCGCGGGACACATCGATCATGGCAAATCCGCGCTCGTGGAGGCGTTGACGGGGACGCATCCGGACCGGCTCGCGGAAGAGAAACGGCGCGGGATTACCATCGATCTTGGCTTTGCTTTTCTGGAAGAAAATGGCGTCAGGTTCGGTCTTGTAGACGTGCCCGGGCATGAGCGCTTTGTGAGCAACATGCTGGCAGGTGCAGCGGGGATCGATTTAGTGGTGCTGGTGATTGCGGCGGATGAGTCGATCAAGCCGCAGACGCGGGAGCACTTCGATATTTGCCGGTTGCTGGGGGTCACGCGCGGCGTTGTGGCGCTAACGAAGAGCGATTTGGTCGATCCGGACGTGCTCGGGCTAGTGCGGCTGGAAGTTGAAGAATATCTGCGCGGCTCGTTTCTGGAGCGGGCACCGATTGTTCCTGTGAGTGCAAAGACGGGAGCGGGGCTTGCCGAGTTGAAGAAGGCGCTGCACACGGTTGCCACCGAAATTCCGGGAAAAGATGCCGCGCGATATTTCCGGCTGCCGATCGACCGAGCTTTTGCGATGAAGGGATTTGGAACGGTGGTGACGGGAACACTGATTTCCGGGAGCGTCGGCGCGGAAGATGAAGTCGAGCTGTTCCCGGGAGGCAAGCTGCTGCGCGTTCGCGGGGTGCAATCGGGCGGGAAATCCATCGAACGCGCGATCGCAGGACAGCGGACGGCAGTGAATCTTGCGGGAATCGACCACGCCGACGTGAAGCGCGGGATGACGCTGGCGACGCCGGGACGTTTCCGAACCACGCGCAGGATGGATGTGCGGCTCACGCTGCTGCCTTCCGCGCGCAAGTTGAAGCATCGAGCGCGGGTGCATTTTCACGCAGGGACTGCGGAAACGATCGCGGAGATTCTCTTCTATGGGCAAAGCGTGCTTGCGCCAGGACAGGGTGCGCTGGGACATCTGCGGCTTCAGGATGATGTCTTGGCATTGCCCGGCGACCGATTCATCGTCCGGCAATACTCGCCCGTGATCACGATTGGCGGAGGCGTGATATTGGATCCGCTGGCGAGACGGCCGATGGTGCGCGACACGGGACGCGCGGCGTTTCTCGAAACGCTGGAGAGCGGCCAGCGGGAAGAGATGCTGGCTGCGATGACAGAGCGCGCGTTGCTGGGCTTGGCGTTTGAAGAGATCGTGGCGCGGACGGGCTGGTTTGATCAGGAGATTCGACAGGTGGCGCAGAACCTTGTTTCGGCAGGCAGGACCAAGATCGTTTCGGCGGAGCCATTGATTCTGCTGGGGAGAAAGGTGTTCGACGATGTGCGGCGGAAAATCGCCGAGCGCGTTGAACGCTTTCACAAGGAGAATCCGCTGTCTCCGGGAATCGCGCGGGAAGATTTGCGCGCGAATCTGGGAAGACGCGTGCGAGCGGAAACGTTTCGCGCAGCGCTCGACGAACTCGCGGGCGAGAAGAAATTGGACGTACAAGGCGAGCTCGTGAAGCGGGCGGGGTCTCAGATTGAGCTGCAGCCGGAAGAAGCGCAGGCCAAAGGTGAAATCGAGAAGGCGTTTTCTGGAGCGGGTTTAGCCGTGCCATCAGTGAAAGAAGTTCTGGCGAAGCTTGCCGTCGAGGCAAAGCGCGCCGAGAAGCTGCTGCAAATTCTGCTGCGGGAGAAAAACCTGGTCCGAGTCAGCCCGGAGCTCATTTTTCACCGCGATGCTCTCGCACGGCTGAAGGAACTGCTCGCCGCGCATAAGAAGGCGAAAGGGGAGCGAATCTCCGTGCCTGTATTTAAGGACTTGGCCGGGATCTCGCGCAAGTACGCCATTCCACTGCTCGAATACCTGGACCGGGAACGCGTGACGCGGCGGGCTGGGGATGAGCGTGTTATACTTTAGACGCATGTAATGTGAAGCCCCGGCACACGGATTCGTAGATCCCGGCGTGAAAGGTAGGTGTCCTATGTGGGACAGCCCAATGCATTTGCTGATCGTTGCGATCGTCATTCTCGTACTTTTCGGGGGACGCAAGATTCCTGAGCTGATGCGCGGATTGGGAGAAGGCGTGCGCGGATTCAAGGAAGGCATGTCTGGCGCGGCGCAATCGCAAACGACGGCACCTCCTCCACAAGCGGCGGCTCCGGCTGAGAAGCCTGCGGAAGAAAAGAAGGCGTAAGGACGGCTTAACCGCCAGTTTATAGATTTTGAGTTTTAGAGGCGCTCTCTGGTGAGGGCGCCTTTTTTGTTTTTGTGCTGCGCGTTTAGCACAACCACTCTCCGGGGCTGTTCATTGCTGTGAAAGGCGTACAGGCAGGAGTACCTCTGCTACTTGGGCGCGGATTGACGGTAGTGGCCTAGAGAGCTAAATTACTGGCAGCGCGAAGGGCGCATCCAGTCCGCGGAAAGGGCCGTGCCCACCTTACGTTTTCGAGCAAGGTTACGAACCTTCTTTCAGCCTGATTCGGGCGGACTCCAGGCGCATTTACGAAAGGAAGGTCGTAATGGATGCCAAGCCGTTGCCGGCTCGCCCGAGCCTGGAGCAGTACAAGAAACAAGCGAAAGAACTCGTCAAAGTCTTTCGAGCTGAACAATCCCGCAAGTCCAGTGAATCTGAAGCGATTCGTTCGAAAGTGGCTCGTTCCGAACTAATTCAACGAGTCAAAAAGCACCATGCGCGTTTTGCAGATCTTCCGGCCGATCAAATAGCCAGCGCTAGATTTGCGCTTGCCGATGCGCAATTCGTGATTGCGCGCGAGCATGGATTCGAGAGCTGGCCGAAGTTTGCCAAGCATATCGAAGCACTGGCGGAGGCGAGCGTTGCAGCTGCCGTGAGCGACCCCGTGGCGGCGTTCATCGAGGCGGCCTCTGTTCCACGTGACACACTACATAGTTCGGGGACGCTTGAACGGGCCGAGGCGATTCTGGCGGCGCATCCGGACGTGGCGAGCAGCAACATATATACGGCGGCAATTCTCGGCGATGTCGTGGGTGTGAGGCGGTTTCTGGCGCTAGATGCGCAGAACGCAATCGCGAAAGGTGGCCCGTATGGTTGGGATGCGCTGACGTACTTGTGTTTTTCGAAGTATTTGCGGTTGGATCGCGCACGGTCAAAGGGTTTCCCCGCAGCGGCGAAGGCACTGCTGGATGCGGACGCGAGTGCGAATACCGGTTGGTTGGAGAAGAGTCATGAGCCGCAACCGGAGTGGGAGAGCGCGATTTATGGCGCTGCGGGAATTGCACAGCATCCGCAATTGACGCGGTTGCTGCTTGAGCGGGGCGCCGATCCGAATGACGGAGAGACTCCTTACCACGTCGTGGAAACGTACGACAACACGGTCATGAAGATCCTGGTGGAGAGCGGCAAGTTGAACGAGACAAGCATGGCGACGCTGCTGCTGCGAAAGACCGACTGGCACGACTTCGACGGAATCAAATGGCTGCTGGAGCATGGGGCTGATCCGAATCGAGCAACACACTGGGGAAGGACGGCATTTCATCATGCGGTGCTGCGTGACAACGGCATCGAGATTCTCGAAGCGCTACTCGAGCATGGCGCGGAACCGACGCTGGTGGCGGAGAGGCCGGATCTGCGGCTCCGAGATGGTCCCGGAATGTCCGCGGTGGCGATGGCGGCGCGAAGAGGGCGCGGCGATTTGCTGGAGTTGATGGAACGACGAAGCATTCCGATTGAGTTGCAAGGAGTTGAGCGATTGATCGCTGCTTGCGCAAGAAATGATTCTGCGAAGGTACGGGCTATTGCGGCGGAGGAGCCCGGGCTTGTACGGGTTTTAGTGGTGCAAGGAGGCAAGCTGCTGGCGGAGTTCGCCGGCGTCGGAAATACGGATGGCGTGCGGCAGTTGCTTGACCTCGGTGTGAACGTGAATGCGTTAACCGAAGAAGGCGATCCTTATTTTGATGCAGCGAAGAACAGCACGGCGCTGCATTCGGCGGCGTGGCGCGCGCGGCCTGCGACGGTGAAGTTTCTATTAGAACGCGGAGCGAGGGTGGATGCGCTTGACGCGAAGGGACGCACGGCGCTGATGCTGGCGGTGCGAGCCTGCGTGGATTCGTACTGGAAGGAGCGGCGCACGGCGGAGTCGGTGGAGGCGCTGCTCAGAGCGGGAGCGACGGTTCGCGGCGTCGAGTATCCATCTGGCTACGCAGAAGTTGACGAACTCTTGAGGGCGCACGGAGCGGCTGCACTGGAATGAGGAAGTCGCGGTCCAAGACGCGCACAAATCCGCTAGGGGACTGCAATCCACTGGGCGGGTTTGCCAGACGCTGTGGGGCTTATGATTCGTTGAAATGGAAAACCATTTGGTTTGACAAGGATTAACACACAGAAGGTCCCGCGACATGTTAGATTTACGCCATCCAACTGCTTGTGAGCTTTGACGAACGACGGCTGCCGACCTTGCAATCCCCGAGTGACTCGATGCCGGGAGGGAGCAGCGCAGTTCGTTCAGGTCTTGTGTGGAGCGATTGAGGAGGGTACGGATGGATTCGATGGGCGGAGTGCTCACGATTTTCGGTGTGATCTTTGTAATTTTTGTCTTGGGTTTGGTGTTTGGTTCGTTCTTCACCGTGGAGACGGCGCAGGTGGCCATCGTGCAGCGACTGGGTAAGTTTGCACGCGTCGCAGGCCCGGGACTCAATTGGAAAACACCATTTATCGAGACAGTCGTCCGACGGATGAGCATGAAGGTCCAGCAGTTTGATGTGAAGGTCGAAACGAAGACGCAGGACAACGTGTTCGTGCAAATCCCGGTCTCGATCCAATACAAAGTGATACCGGATTCTGTGGAAGCAGCGTTTTATAAACTAACCGATCCGGTGAAGCAGATCGAATCCATGGTCTACAACGTAGTGCTGGGGCACGTTCCGAAAATGAAGCTGGACGACACTTTTCTGAATCAGGCAGCGATCGCCAATGATTTGCGCGACAGCCTGGACGGCTCGATGAAGGAATACGGCTATTCGATCGTGAAGGTGCTGATCTCGGACATTGTGCCGGACCAAAAAGTGAAAGCGGCGATGAACGACATCAACGCAGCGCAGCGCGAACGCGAAGCTACAGTGTCGCGAGCGGAAACGAACAAGTTGCTGCTCGTGAAGCAGGCGGAAGCGGAAGCCGAATCGAAGCGGCTGCAAGGTGAAGGCATCGCTAACCAACGCAAAGCCATCATTTCCGGGCTAAAGGATTCAGTGGAAGACTTCGCGAAAACCGTTCCCGGATCCACACCGCAGGACGTCATGCAACTTGTGCTCATGACGCAGTATTTCGACACCTTAAAGGATATTGCCGCGAACGACCGTAGCAACACCGTCTTGATCCCGCACACGCCAAACACGTTGACGGATTTGTTTAGCCAGATCCGAAATGCAGTGATCACTGGCACGGAAATGACGAGACACGACGCGCCCGCGTCGCTGTCTCCGAGCGATTCACGAAAATGAGCGAGGCAGCTGCTGCTTCAATAATTGGTATGGAAGAGTAGACATTAATCTTCGGACCAGCCGAGTTCGGCTAGGGCTTGGGTGACGTGCGCGAGGGGCAGGCCAACGACGTTGAAGTAATCGCCTTCGATACGGGGGATGTAGCGGCCGGCGCGGCCTTGGATGGCGTAGGCGCCGGCTTTATCGTGGGGTTCTTCTGTCGCGAGGTAACGCGAGATTTCTTCGGCCGAGAGCTGAGCGAAATGGACTAGCGTGGATTCGACGAAGGCGCGGCGCTCGGCGTCCGGGAGGCGGATTAGCGTGACGCCTGTGAGGACAGCATGGGTCTGGCCGGAAAGTTTTTCGAGCATGTGGCGGGCGTCGTCGGTGGAGCGGGGCTTGCCGAAGATGCGGCCTTCGAGAGTTACGACGGTGTCTGCGGCGAGGACGATGGCGGGGCCGACGGCGCGTGCGGCGGCGAGTTCAGCTTTGGCGTTGGCGAGGCGCTGGACGTGATCGGTCGGGGATTCGCCGGGGAACGGCGTTTCGTCCACGGCGGAAGAAACCACGACGAAGGAGAAGCCCGCGTCGTGGAGAATTTCGGCGCGGCGCGGCGAGGTAGAAGCGAGGATGAGCTTCATGTCAGATGACGACGGATTCCTGGTATTCGCCGAAGACGCGTCGGAGGGTGTCGGAGATTTCGCCGACGGTGGCGTGGGCTTCGACGGCGGTGAGGATGGCGGGGAGGAGATTTTCTGTGGTGGCGGCGCGGCGCTGGAGTTCAGTGAGGGCGGATTGCGTTTTGGCTGAATCGCGCTTGGCGCGCAGGGCGTTTAGGCGGGCGATTTGGGAACGTTCGATTTCGGGTTCGATGCGGAGTGTGGGGATGGTGCGTTCTTCTTCGGCGATGAAGTCGTTGACGCCGACGATGATTTGATCTTTTGATTCGACGGCGCGTTGGAAATCGTAAGCGGCTTTCTGGATTTCCCCCTGAACAAAACCAGATTCGATGGCTCGCAACACTCCTCCCATCGCGTCGATTTTCGAAATGTAATCAACGGCGCCCTGCTCGATTTCATTCGTGAGGTGCTCGATGGCGTAGGAGCCGGCTACAGGGTCGATGGTGTTGGTGACGCCGGTTTCGTGGGCGAGGATTTGTTGGGTGCGCAAGGCGATTAGCGCAGCGTCCTCGGTGGGAAGAGCAAGGGCCTCGTCCATCGAATTGGTGTGGAGGGACTGGCAGCCGCCTAGAGCGGCAGCTAGGGCTTGGATGGCGACACGGACGATATTGTTTTCGGGTTGCTGGGCGGTCAAAGAGGAGCCTGCGGTTTGCGCGTGGAAGCGGAGGAGAAGCGAGCGAGGGTCCTGGGCATGAAAACGATCACCCATGATTTTGGCCCAGAGGCGGCGGGCGGCGCGGTACTTGGCGATTTCTTCGAGGAGGTCGCTGTGGGCGTTGAAGAAAAAGGAGAGTTGGGGGGCGAATTCGTCGACGGCGAGGCCGGCGTCTAGCGCGGCTTGAACGTAGGCGATGCCGTCGGCTAGGGTAAAGGCGACTTCCTGGATGGCTGTGGAACCCGCTTCGCGAATGTGGTAGCCGGAGATGGAGATGGTGTTCCACTTGGGGAGATTGCCGCGGCACCAGGCGAAGATGTCGGTGACGATGCGCATGGCGGGGCGGACGGGGTAGATGTAGGTGCCGCGGGCGATGTATTCCTTGAGGATGTCGTTTTGCACCGTGCCTGAAATTTTGGAGAGATTGGCGCCCTGTTTTTTGGCGACGGCCACGTAGAGGCAGAGGAGGATGGAGGCGGTGGCGTTGATGGTCATGGAGGTGGAGACTTTTTCGAGAGGAATATTATCGAAAAGGGTTTCCATGTCTTCCAGGGAATCGATCGCTACGCCTACTTTGCCGACTTCTCCGAGAGCCAGCGGATGGTCGGAGTCCATGCCGATTTGGGTTGGAAGATCGAATGCTACGGAGAGGCCGGCTTGGCCTTTGCTGAGGAGATAACGATAGCGTTGGTTGGATTCGATGGCGGTGCCGAAGCCGGCGTACTGGCGCATGGTCCAGAGGCGGCCGCGGTACATGGTGGGGTAGATTCCGCGAGTGTAGGGGAATTCGCCGGGGTAGCTGATTGACGATTCTGGATCCGTGGCGGAGAGATCGTCTTGAGTGTAGAGGCGATCCATTGGCAGGCCGGAGAGAGTTGTGAAGTACTCTTTGCGTTCGGCGAGGGGCTTGGTTTTTGTGTCAGTCATTTTTGCGCCAATATTTCTAGCGAATTAGGAACGAGCAAATCAGGAGCGGGCACGGCATGCCGTGCCCCTACGATTACAGCTTGCGCGCGCGGCGAAACGAACTTACCGCGAAAAAAAAGAATAATAGAGCGAAGGCAACGGCCGCGGCAATAAGCCAGTGAGCGACGTCCCGGTTCCAGGAGCGCAGGGCCACGTTGAGCCAGATTAAGCCGAAAAATGCGAACATCGCGCCGGCGAGTTCGAGGAAAAGTTGCTTGAGGGTGCGCCAGAAGCGGTGAAAACCTCCCTGGCGAGGGGCTGCGGCCGGCGAAGTGGCGGCGGAAGACATAAGTGCATCTTAACGCAAAATGGGGAGCGAAAACCGCCACGGACGGTGCCGACTGGATTTCGTAGGGCTTCTGGAGGGGCTTAGAACCTGCACTAACGTACTGTGAACCTATTGGAGACAACGCAAAACTAGGTGACTTGTATCCTAAGAAATGCAGGCCTAGAATGACAAATGTAGTGAGGGGAGCGGCCCTTGCAACTCGACGATCACCTGAAAAACTTGCTTCGTGAATTGGGACACGCGATCAATGACACGGTGTCCGACTCTGACCGCATCACCGGCGCGATTGCCGGAGTGCGCGCGCATGGGTACGATATCGTGCTGAAGCTAGACGCGACGATCGGGCTTGCAAAGCGCGATGCCGCCGCGGCAGAAGCGGCCAAGCTCACGACGCAAGACCGGCGGTTTCTGGAATCGTTGCGGATCCAGGTGGACCAGGAATCTTTTGATCAAATGCCGGACAAGAAGCCGGCGGCGCGGCTGACGATGACGCCGCAGGATGTGCGGTTCTTGAAGTCGCTGCGGATTGCAACGGACGATATCGAATGAAGTCATTGGCAAAAATCGCCGTGTTGGGTTTGCCAGCACTTGTTATGGCAGGGATCAACAGCGCGCCTGCGCGGGCGCAGTCTGCCGCCACAGTTGCGCCTATCGTGGTGGACACAGCAGTGCCCATCATTGTGAGTACGGTGAATGCCGTCAAGCCAAAGCCGAAAACGACGGGGCTGGGGAAGTTTGAAGGGTACGTGATGCACGCGAACATCGCGCAGATCACGGTGCGCGCCAAGGGAAACGATATGTCGCTGGAGACGTTCACACTTTCCCAAGTGGCATCCACGAAGATGCAGGCGATTGTGGACAAGGGCGGCTACCAGTACGGCGATAAAGTCACGATTTACTACGACCCGACAACGAAACAAGCCCTCCAGGTCAAAGGCAAACCCTCAAAAGCGATTTGACTTGCGGAGCGGCGTAATGCTTCGCCTTCCAGCAGTTTCCGGCCGATTTTATCCTTCCGATCCTGCGGAACTTGCTGCACTCGTTCGGGAATGCGCTAAATTCGACGACAATCCCAAGGAGCCAGCGCGAGTAAAGGCTTGCCTGGTTCCTCACGCAGGTTACGTGTTTTCAGGACGCGTGGCCGGAGCGGTCTATGCGCGGATTGCCTTCCCGAAGAAAATCTTGATTCTGGGTGTGCGGCATTACCCGCACGGCGAGAAGGCGGCGATTCTGTCGAGCGGGGCGTGGCGGACGCCGCTGGGTGATGCGCCGATCGATGAGCCGCTGGCAGAGGCTTTGCGCGCGGCTTGTCCGTTGCTGCGGGAAGACAGTGTGGCCCACAGCTCCGAGCATTCGCTCGAGGTGCAGCTCCCGTTTTTGCAGGTTCTGAAGCCGGGCTTTACTTTCGTGCCCGCCGCGCTTGGGACGGTGCGCTTCGAGGATCTCGTCAGCGTGGGCGAAGCCATAGGACGCGTGCTTGCGGCTTCCAGCGAGGAGATACTGCTGTTGACGACTTCCGATTTGAATCATTACGAGAATGATGCAACGACGCGCGTAAAGGACCACAAAGCGATCGACCACATTTTGGGGCTGGATGCGCGCGGACTGTACGACATCTGCCGGAACGAGGCGATCTCCATGTGCGGATTGGGGCCGACTGTTGCCATGCTAACGGCGCTACAAAGCCTGGGAGCTGCGCGAGCTGAGTTGGTGCGCTACGGGACATCCGGGGATGTTTCCGGGGATTTCAACGCGGTCGTGGGATACGCCGGAATGCTCTTTACTTAACAGCGTCCAGATTGTTGGTGGTCACGCGGCTTACGCGCAAAAGAAAACGGCTCCCATTCTCAGGGAGCCGTTTTCTTCTCATAAATTCTCGAGAATAAATAAGAGTTGCTTTAGTGCGGGCGTCCGCCCCCACCTCCGCTGCTAGACGAAGGAGCCGAGGCGTGGGACGCTGACCCGGAAGACGCCGATGAGCCCGAGCTGCGGGAGCCGCCGCCCGCAGCTTCGGCGCCACCGCCTCGATAACTACCACCGCTGCCCGAGGAACGAGGAGCCGGCGGCGGAGATATAGCGCGGGAGGGCGGAGCCGTCGAGCGCGCCGAAGTCGGCGCTGTTGGAACTCGAGTAGGCGTCCCCGATGGCGAGTTATTTCTGGGTCCTTCCACCATGTGATCGTTTCTAGTCCCACTGGGCCCGTTCTTTTCGGCAAGTACACCTGCATTGCGAGCGGAAGACGGGGCGGCATTGGCGTTCACAAAGCGATGCTCGCGCGGGTCGTAGACGATCGAAGAATCGTGGCTGAGAGAAACGATGCGCGTGCCGCCGCTGCCTTCCAGAATCGTGCGCGATGTGCGCACGGGAGCAGTTGTGGCAACAAGACCGCTCGCCAGGGCGTCACGCTGCGGCGATTTCAGAGTCTCCCATTTTTGACCGCTTGTGGCAGACAGAGCTGGTTCCAATGCATTCCTTGCGGGTTCGGTGGAGAACACCCCACGCTCGATATTTAGAGGAGTCTTGCCCTCTTTGTCGAGAGGGTGCATGGGGACGATACCGAGCTTGCCGTTTTGGCGAACGAACACAGCAGTGCTTGCTCTGTAGACCGGATGAGGCGGATGGACAACCGGAGGTATGCGCTTTCTCGGGTACCCCCCGTAACCTCCATATCCATAATAGATTGGCGGCGAATAAAACCAGCCGCCGCAAGAAGCGTCAAAGAGCCAGCCGCCATAGTGGTAAGGAGCCCAACCCCAAGGCTGGTAGCTGGCAAACGTCCAGCCGAATCCGGGATCCCAGAGCCATTGACCCATGGTGAAGGGCGACCAGCCAAAGCTTGCCCCGAAGGGCCGCCAGCCATATCCGTAGCCTCCGCAGGAAGACCAGGCGCCGTAGGTGTAAAGGTCGGCGTATCCAGGCAAGTAGTTAGATGAGCTGGTGTACTGAAGAGAAGCGTTCGTTGCTGTAGAGACCGTATCGATGCGGCCGGAGACCCACTGATCGAAGGCATCGTTGGCGGGGAGGCGGCCGATGTTCACGTTATCGTCGCCGGCCTTCATGGAGAGCGACTGACCCTTGCTAAGCTGCGTGGTTTCTTTTTTGTGCAGGACGGAGGCGTGACCGCTCAGAACGTCCACGTTGCTGCCATCGTCAAAATTATTGATGCGGAAGGAGCCTTTGCCGCTGGCCTCGACCGTAAAATCGCCACCGGTAACGCTGAAATAATCGCCGTTCGCAGGACTCACGTAGAAAGAAGCGGAGCCTTGGCGGAGAACCAGACGCGTGGTGCGGGCGCCATCGTCGAGAGAAAGATCGAAAAACTCGAGGACCGAATTTTCGCTGAGAAAAGCCATCGCGCCATTTTCGAATTCGACCTCGGCGCGGCCGTTGTCCGCGGCAAGCACGTAGCCCTGACGGACGGGCAGGTTGGCCTGGGCCGTTTCCCATTGTGCCTTTTGGTCCGCGAGCGGGTCGCCATGAGCTTCGCGAGTAAAGCGGACATCGCCCTGAACAAGACTAAGGCGGATGACCCGGGCGTGGCTCGAGTCGGCGGCAGCTGGATGGAGACCAGCAGAGAGGGCGAAGAGAAGCGAGGAGCAAAGGATCGAACGGAATGCGGCGCTGGAGCGCATGTGTCACCCCCATCGGGGACGCTGGCTGAACTACCAAATCGTTAGACGGACGCCGAGCGGGGCAGGTTGCGCCCTTGTAATCCCAATTACAATGGTCTCGCCGGGTACAGACCGCGTCAAGGCCTGAGCGTAAGGTTGGGCGAGTGGCTTCGTGCAATGTTCTGTGATTTGAAACATCGAAAACTTTTATAGAATCGCGTGTTGACAACTCTAAGAGTGAGTCGCTAGTTTCAAAAGGGGAATGTCCACTGGCATTCGCGCCGTATCCCGGGGGTACTGGTGCGATCCAATGAGCTGCTTACTGGGATAGTTGTTGCTCACGGTAGCGCGTTCCGGAAGTCTGATCACCTGGGGGTGAATGATGTGGCGTATTTATAGATTGCTGGCAGGGGTGTTGCTGCTCGCGGGCATACTTGCGGGCGCGAACGTATACGGACAAGGCGGTGCGACTGGCGCCCTTAGCGGCGTAGTCGTGGATACCAGCGGCGGGTCCATAAGCGGCGCTGACGTACAGATTATCGACGGGCGCACGGAATCGATCGTGCGCAAGCTTGCCACGGGGAGCGAGGGAATTTTCGTTGCTACGCTATTGCCGCCAGGGAACTATATCGTCGTCGTGAACAAATCCGGATTTGCTGAGGCAAAGGCTACCGACATTGAAGTGCGCGTCACGGAAACGACGCGCGTGACCATCACGCTGAAACCCGGGGCGGTATCGGAAATAGTGGCGATTTCGGCGCAGGTGACCACCGTTGAGACTTCGAACGCCACGACCGGACAGTCTCTGGGCACGGCCACAATCCGGGAACTCCCGCTTGCGACGCAGAATTACCAGCAACTTCTGACGCTTTCCAGCGGCGCGCAAAGCGATCTGAACGCGGCGGCGCAGCTTGGGCGCGGCAGCGTGAAACTCTTCGTGAATGGCCAGCGAGAAGACAACAACAACTTTTTGATCGAAGGAATCAGCGCGACGGACTACAACGTTGCGCAAGCCACGTACGTCCCGCTGCCCAATCCTGACGTGATCCAGGAGTTCAAGGTTCAGACGTCGCTGTATGACGCGAGCCAAGGGCGCGACGGGGGCGGGAACGTCGACGTGATTTTGAAATCCGGCACGAAGCAGTATCACGGGGACGCCTACGAGTTTTTCCGCAACGACGTATTAAACGCCAACGATTTCTTTCTGAATCGCGACGGTGTGGCTCGTCCGGACATCAAGCAAAACATCTTCGGCGGGAGTCTCGGCGGACCGGTGGGTGAAGAGAAATTGGGGTATTTTTTCTTAAACTATCAGGGCACGCGGCAGCGCAGCGGTGATTCGCCGGGTACGCTCATCAGCACGACGATTCCGTCGCTTCCAACAGTGCGAACGCAAGCATCGATTTCGCAGGCTTTTTTCGGAAACACGACGACCCCCATCGATCCGGTGGTGCTGAAGCTGCTGAATTTTCAGAGCAGCCAGTTCGGCGGAACGACCAACGGATTGCTGATTCCGACCAGCGATCCGACAACGGGAGCGTTCGCCATCAGCCGGCCTGGGAAATACACAGACGACCAATTCACTACCAACTGGGACCGCGAATTCCGAAGCGGACAGGACAAGATTTCCGCGAGGTTTTTCTTTTCCAATTCGGAGAGTTTTCTTCCGTTCGGTGGCGGCGACCTCCAGGAGTCGCTAGGTAGCACACTAGCCAGCAGCGTCAGCTCTTCCTCGCTGAACTTTCCGTTCGATACGCCGGTCAAGGCGCGCTTTTTGAATATCACGGAGACGCACCTCTTTTCGCCGACACTCGTGAATGAATTCAGATTCGGCTTCGTGCACATCAACGACGTGCTAAGCAACATCCCGCCGGTCACGACGACAGACCTGGGAATCGACCGGCCGACCAACAGCGTGACGGACTCAATCTACAAATTCATCCTGGAAAGTTCTGGATTCGAAATTGGGCCGGCGCCTTTCGGGAACCAGTCGCAGGACCAAAACAACATCAATTTTGTGGACACGGTGAGCTGGGTAAAGGGCGCGCACGTGTTCCGCTTCGGCGGCGAATTCACGCGCGTGAATTTGAATAAAAACTTTCCGCAGGTGTTCAATGGCGAGCTCTTCTTCACCAACACCCCAGCGGGGTCGGGACCGCTGCCGGGCGTCGCGACGACCGACTTCCAGAATTTTCTTTTGGGCGCACCGCAGTTCAGCTTCGGCGGCGGAGGCCTATCCAATCACGAATACCGATCCAACAATTACGCGGTATTTGCGCAGGATGACTGGAAGATCCGCCCCACGCTGACGCTGAACCTTGGCCTGCGCACGGAAATCTTTGGGGCATTTCATGACGATCTCTGCCACATCGGGAATCTCGATCCAACGCTGGCGAACGCCGGAGAGTTCCCCTTCATCTATCCGTCGTGCGTGAACAACCTGCACCTGGCTGGATTGACGGGCAGCGCGAATGGCACGACGTTCAACAACAACTACTCGACGAATATCGGGCCGCGCATTGGGCTCGCTTACGATCTCTTCGGACATCACAGCACGACGATTCGCGCCGGCTACGGCATTTACTACGTGCGCGAAGATGTGGGCACTGCGGATCAATTGTCGTTTGAAACGCCGTTTCTGCCGGTGGCGTTCGGTGGGGGCGCGCCGGGCTGCCTTGGGACTTATTTCTCTGCAACGCCGCTACCCGGTTGCCCGAATCCGAACCCAAACGCATTGCCGCAAGCCGGCACCCTGGACCCGAACTTCGTTCCATGCTTGAACGTTTTCCAGGGTTTTCCTGGGGGCAACACTACGCAGGCCGCGAACTATGGAACGGCAAGCGGGAGCGGCTGCCCAGGACCTCTTCAGACACTGGGTATCTTCGGACTGACGGTGCCTCGCCACTTTGTCGTGCCGAGCACGCAGCAGTGGAACCTGACGGTTCAGCGTTCACTGGCCAGACAGTGGGTGCTTGAGGTTGGCTATGTGGGCACACGTTCCGTTCATCTGCGCGAGACGCGTGACGCTTTGCAATCGCAGGACGCGACTCCGGCAAATCCCGTGGACATCTCTAGTCCATTTTGCAACCCGAGTCCGTGCGTCATAACTACCAACACGTTCGCCAACGCTGTGGCGCGCTCGCGGGCTCAGGGCATCAATGGCTACGCCGGGTTCCAGCTCTTCGCCAACGACGCGTACTCACATTACAATTCGCTCCAGACGACTGTGTCTCGGCGCTGGGGAGCAGGGTATTTTCAAGCCGCCTACACGTTCGCCAGGTCGACCGACGCGACATCCACTGGCAACACGGCGTTCAATACCGCCTTCAACGACGAATCCACGCTGAATGATTCGCGCGGGCTGTCTGACTTCGATCGCACGCACCGCCTGGCGGTGAGTTACCGCTACGATTTGCCGTTCTTCAAGACGGCGGAAGGATGGACGCAGAGGGCGCTGGCGGGGTGGGCGGTCAGCGGCATTACGATCGTTCAGTCCGGTGCGCCATTCTCGGTGCAGGATACGGGTGCAGGCACTGGCTTTTTGGGAGCGGGATCCGCGCCGGGCGTGCTGACGGCGAGTCTGGCTCCTGGGGCCACGCTGTCCAGCGCTCTGACCACCGGAAGCATCGGCACGCGGGTAAATGGCTACTTGAACCCAAGTGCTTTCACACCCGCGCCGCAGCTTTACCCGACGCAGTGCCTCAGCGATCCTAACTTCTGCACCACGGGCTTCGGAGACCTCGGGCGGAACACGTTCCGCGGGCCGGGGCAGCAGAACTGGGACTTCTCGCTGATTAAGAACTTCAAACTCACGGAGCGCCAGAGTCTGCGGTTCACAACAGACTTTTTCAACATTTGGAACCACGCGAACTTCGGCAACCCCGCGTTCACGGACGTCGAGAGCTATCAGTGCGCCACGGGGACGCCGAATTGCGTGAATGGGATATTGACGACATCTCCGTTTGGGAAAATCACCAGTACGGTGGGGACGCCACGGCTGATCCAGTTCTCGCTGCGGTACGCCTTTTAGGCCGAAGCACTGGGAGAGTCACTGCCGGGGCACAAACCGTCGTGCCCCTGCTCTTTTTAGCCGAGATTTCAATGGTTGGCCGCCACGCGTAGCCGTGCGACGCACTTCCCGCGTCAAAATGATAGGATTCCGCAGAAGACTATGCCACGAATTGCATCACGCGTTTCTCAACTGAATGGTGAAGGGGCGCTGGCCGTTTTTTCGCGCGCGAAGGAGCTCGAACGAACGGGGCGGTCGATTATTCACTTGGAACTTGGCGAGCCGGATTTCCATCCAGCGGCACCGGTGGTGGATGCCGTGCGCGAGGCGGTTGCAGCGGGGCGGGATCGCTATGTGTCCCCGCGCGGCATTCCCGCGTTGCGAGAAGCAATTGCTGCGTATTTGAAGCGGACGAGGCGGCTGCGAGTTGCGCCCGAACAGGTTCTCGTGGCGCCGGGTTGCAAGATGGCGCTCTCGCTGGCGATGATGGCTTTGATCGAGCCGGGCGACGAGGTGCTCTATCCCGATCCTGGCTTTCCGATTTATCCGTCCTTTACGCGCGGGTTGGGCGCAAAGGCTGTGCCGTTCGGGTTGGAAGAAAAGAACGCTTTTCAGCCCGATCTGGGCGAAATTGCCGGAAAAATCACTCCACGAACCACCGCGTTGATATTTAATTCTCCGAATAATCCGACGGGGACAGTTTTCAGCGCGGAGGCGCTTCGGAAAATTGCGGAGTTGGCGGAGAAGCACGACCTTTGGATTCTTTCGGACGAAATCTACGCGCGGATTTTATTCAGCGGAGAATACGAATCCATCTGGTCTTTGCCGGGCATGGCGGAGCGAACCGTTATTATTGATGGTTTTTCGAAGAGCTTTGCGATGACGGGATGGCGGCTGGGTTATGCGGCGGCGCCAGAGCATGTGGTGGACGCGATGGATTTACTGGTGCTGAATACGTTCACGTGCGTGGCGGAATTCACGCAGGTGGCGGCGATGGAGGCGCTGAACGATTCCACTCACGCCGTGGATGCGATGGTTTCGGAGTACCGCAAGCGCCGCGATCTTTTCGTGGACGGATTAAACGGCATTCCGGGGTTCCGGTGCTTAGTCCCGGACGGTGCATTTTATGCGTGGGTGAATATTGAAGAAACCGGTTTGCCAGCGGAGGCTGTGGCAAAGCTGCTCCTCGAGGAAGCAGGCGTGGCTGGAATTGCCGGGGCGGCGTTTGGCGCGGCCGGAAAAAATTATTTGCGGTTCTCGCTGGTTAGCGCACGGCATCTGCTGGAAGAAGCCCTGGAACGAATGCAGCGGGTCTCTTCGCGGTGGCGCGCCGCGGTGGCGCGGTAGGACGGGCATTCCTAGCTGTCAGTTTTTGGGCGAGAAAAAATTAGAGGACAGAGAAGGAAGAAAGAGAAGAAGGCAGACAAGATTGTCTGTCCCACCGGGAAATCTTTGGGGGAAAGCAGGGCAATGAGAGGATTCGTTCGAGTGGGAAAGGCATTGCTGCTTGGCACGCTTGTTGCTCTCCTGTGTGCGACGAATGCTTTTGCCCAGGCGAAGCCGCTTGCAGGCGCCGACGTGCCGAAAATCTATGAGCGGCTCCTGAAGCAGATCGACCAAATACCCATCTACGACAATCACTCGCACGCGACTTTCCCCGATGATTCCGACATGGATGCGCAAGCCGCGCCTCCGGATGAGAGTTCCGTTCTGCGGCTGCGCGATACCAACCCGGAGTTCGTGGCCGCCGCTAAATCGCTGTTTGGCTATCCCTACGATGATTTCAAGCCCGAACACGCGAAGTGGCTGATCGACAAGAAAAAGGCCGCGGAAGCGGCTGGCGGCACGGCTTACTGGGACAGCATCCTGGATAAACTCAATATCGAGACGTGCCTCGCGAATCGCGTGGCGCTTGCGCCCTATCTTGATCCTAAGCGTTTTCACTGGGTTTTCTTCGTGGATTCGTTCCTGTTCCCTCTCAACAACCGTGACCAGGCGGGGAAAAACCCGGATATGGGTGTCTACATCCCCCTTCAGGAAAAAGTCCTGCGGCGCTACATGAAGCAGGAAAACCTGAACGGTCTCCCTCCTGACCTCGGGGGATACGAGACCTTCGTCCGGCAAACGGTAACCGACAACAAGAAAAAGGGCGGAGTGGCCATGAAGTTCGAGGCTGCTTATTTCCGCTCACTCTACTTCAGCGATCCTCCGCGCGAAAAGGCCGCGGCTATATATTCGCGCTTCCGGTCAGGGGGCGTCCCAACGGAGGAAGAATACCGGACGTTTCAGGATTACATCTTTCACGTACTGATCGACGAAGCGGGGAAATTGAACCTGTCCGTGCATTTTCACAGCGCCGTGGGCATCGGCGATTACTTCAGCATGCGGAACGGCAATCCGCTGAATCTCGAAAACGTGGTTCGTGATCCCCGGAACAGCAAAATAAATTTCGTGCTCATTCACGGCGGGTATCCGTACACCCTTGATATGGTCTGGATGACGGCGGCCAAGAACGTGTACACCGATTCGTCGCTGATGGGGTATTACGTTTACCCTTCGGAGCTGAAGAACATTTTGAAACAGTGGATTTCGCTCTTCCCAGACAGGATCATGTTCGGCTCCGACGCGTTTCCGTTCAACGACGCGGTGGGAGCGGAAGAGACCTTCTGGCTGGCGTCACGCTCGGCGCGGACCGCCATCGCCGCGGCGCTGGCCGAACTTGTTTCGGAAGGCGCTTTCAACGAGGAAAAGGCGCTAGAACTGGCGCGAATGTACCTGCACGATAACGCGGCGAAGCTGTACGGAGGCAAACAATGAGCACGGCTCCAGAAATGAAATACATTCCTTGGAACAGCGTCGAGCGTGAGCAGTTGAATCCACAGATTGACCGGGAAATGGTGGTCGGAGACAAGATCATGCTGGCACGCGTGCTCATGAAGAAAGGCGCTCATGTGCCCTTGCATCAGCATCACAACGAGCAGGTGACGTATATTCTGGAAGGCGCCCTGAAATTTGCCATCGATGGCAAAGAGATTGTGGTGCGAGCGGGTGAAGTTCTATGCATTCCGCCGCACATGCCTCATGAAGCCTGGGCGATGGAAGACACCGTCGATTTGGACGTCTTCAACCCGCCCCGGGAAGATTGGTTAAACAAGACCGACGATTACCTGAGGCATGGGCGCTAAAAGCCGGCGCTTCCTCAGACCTGCCATGTGGGGCAACCCTCCCGGCCCCGTTTTTCTCAGTGCCGCAATGGCGAAAGGACGTAGACAAAGGCCTATGGTCTTGTTTACCGTAGCAGAGTGGCTGATTCCAGGCGTGGGGTCAAACCTCTGAGGGGAGAATCATGAAGAGGAAACTCGTTGTTGTGTTGTTGGCGCTTGGGGCGGCGTGCGCCGCTCGCGCACAAGATGCAGTTCCAGACACAAAAGCAGCGAACCGCAACGCGGCAGCGGACTTTTCGGCCGCGCCCGCGGCTAGCGCATCCTTGCTTCAGTTTCAGCCGGCCCCTGCCATTGCCCTTTCTCCAGCTTCCAGTTTCGCCCTGGCACCGGCTCTTGCATCGCCGCCCGCGCCCGATGCTTCTCCTTCGCCGGCACCCGATCCAAAGTTTATCTATGGCGGGCGAGACGATTTCCGTTGGCAGCTTGCAATTGGCGCTGATTGGATAAGGTTTAGATCCTCGATCTTCAATGCGAGCGCCGTCGGCATCAATAGCTCCGTGACTTATTTCACTAATGAGTGGTTCGGAATCGAAGGAAACGTGTCCACCGGCTTCGCACCGCAAATCTTTGACAGGGAGCACGTGAAACTCCTCGTTTACGGCGCCGGACCTAAAATCGCATGGCGGGAAAAGAAATGGGAACCATGGGTGCATGCGATCTTTGGCGGAAGCCGTGAACAGCCGCAGACAGCCGGCAACAGCAAGAACTCGTACGTGATAGAGGCGGGAGGCGGTGCGGATTATCGTTTCAACCCGCGCTTTTCAGGACGTTTGGAAGCCGATTGGGCGCACACTGGTTTTTTCAGCCAGTCTCAGAATAATTTTCAGCTCATGGGCGGCGTAGTTTTTCACTTCTAGCGAGTAACCAAGCGCCGGGGCACCGGCTAATAAATTCCGTGATTTGATCCGGACGTCTTTAACCGTCCATTTACGGCAGAGAGCTGATAGTCATCGCCGCCAGGCCCTTTCCAATCCTTCACATTGAACGAAGCGTCTGATGGTACGCGGCGAACGGAGCGAGCTTACCAGATTTTGCAAACTTGCTCGCGGACCATGGCATCACCCTTCTTGCAGCCAAAGGCTTTGGCAAACTCTGCCATATTTGAAAGCGGGCCGTTGCCGCGGAAACGCGCCAGTGGATGAGGGTCGGTATTGGTTCCAAGGCGCGCTGCCTCCGCCCTCTGATTCGTACCCCACACCTGGGCCCATCCGAGGAAGAAGCGCTGCTCCGGCGTGAGGCCATCAATATCTTTCGGGCGCCTGCCTTCGATGGATTTCTCGTAGGCAGCATAAGCGATGGCCAGGCCCCCGAGGTCGCCGATGCTCTCGCCGAGCACGAGCTTGCCGTTCTGGTGCAGACCGGGCTCCACTTCGTAGCCATTAAATTGGTTCACCACGCAGTCGCTACGCAGAGTGAAGTTCTTGCGGTCGTCCGGCGTCCACCACTCGCGCAGGTTGCCTCTGCCGTCAAATTTGGAGCCCTGATCGTCAAAGCCGTGGCTGATTTCATGGCCAATAACGGCGCCAATTCCACCATAGTTCACAGCGTCGTCGGCGTTGGGATCGTAAAAGGGAGGCTGGAGGATGCCGGCGGGAAAAACAATCTCGTTCATGCTGGAGTTGTAGTAGGCGTTCACCGTCGGAGGAGTCATGCCCCACTCAGTGCGGTCCACCGGCTTTCCGATCTTGCCGAGCTGGCGGGCGTATTCAAATTCGATACTGCGGCGAACGTTGGCGGAATAAGAGCTGCGGTCGATAGTGAGGTTCGAATAATCGCGCCATTTATCGGTGTAGCCGATTTTCACGGTAAAGCCTTCGAGCTTGGCGAGAGCTTGCTTCTTGGTATCTGGCCCCATCCAGGAGAGCGTTGGGATGTCGTCGCGAAGCGCCGAAATCAGGTTGTTGACCATTTCTTTGGCACGGGCTCTTGCGGCAGGCGGAAAGTATTTTTCGACATAAACTTGTCCAAGAGCTTCGCCGAGGTTCCGGTCCGTGGACTGTGCACAACGCTTCCAGCGCGGCAGCAGCTCCTTCGTTCCGGAGAGCTTTCTGTCATAGAAATCAAAATTCTCTTCCACAAATCGCTCGGGAAGGCCCGGAGCGCTGGCATGGATCACATGCCAACGGAGATAGATCTTCCAATCGGGCAGCGAGACGCTGGCGAGTTCCTGGTTCATCACCTTGAAGAACTCGGGCTGGCGCACGTTGACTTGTTGCACTGCGGGCGCGCCGACGGCGTGCAAGTAGCTTTCCCAAGACCAGCCTGGAGTGAGGGCTGTCATTTCCGAGAGTGGCATGAGGTTGTAATTCTTTTCGGGGTTCCGCAGCTCGACGCGTGTACTTGAAGCTTTTGCTAATGCTGTTTCGATGGATATGACACTCTTGGTTTCGGCGGCCGCTTTATCCGGCGCATCGCCGGCAAGTTCGAACATTTTCGCCACGTGTTGCTCATAGTCCTGTCGCAGTTGCTTGGATTTATCGTCGTCGCGGAAATAGTAATCGCGGTCGGGCATGCCGAGGCCGCCCTGGCTGGCTACCGCAATGACGCGCGTGCTGTCCTTGATGTCCTGGCCGGAGCCGAAGCGGAAGAGCACGCTGGCGCCTTCCCGCTGGAGCTGGGCGATGGCCGCGTCCAGAGATTTTCGGTCGTTAATTGCGTCGATTGCAGCGAGTTCAGTGGCGATAGGCTTCAGGCCAGCGGCATCGATCGCCGTGGTGTCCATGCAGCTGGCATAGAAGACTCCGATTTTCTGCTCATTAGAACCAGCCGGAGCGTCGGCCTTGGCGGCGGCTTCTAGGATTGTCCGCATGGCGGTGAGGTTATTGTCGCGAAGCTGCGTGAACGTGCCCCAGGTGGAGTATTCCGCCGGGATCGGATTGGCCTTCATCCAGCCGCCCATGGCGAACTGGTAGAAGTCATCGCAAGGTTTGCAGGTTTTGTCGAAATTCGCGGTGTTAAATCCCCAATACCCCGCGTCAGCCGGCCGCTTGGCCGAGGCGTGCATTCCCGCGCCAGCCAGCATGATCGCGGCAACTAGCACCGTCGTCACAACCATCCCCACCGGATACTTATGATTCCGCATGCTATCCCCCGATTTCTTTGCTTGACCTTTTCACGCTTTGGAGTCTACGCCGTCCCAACACCACCCGGCTGCCACGCCACCTATGAGACAGACGAAAGGCCACGCGCAAGGGTTTCACGAATGTCCAAGCCCGCCGAGCTTACAACAGGAGCATTACTTCGAGGGCGCCGGCATCGCGGATTCGTACTTTGTCATATCGACGCCTTGCCAGTCGCCACGTTCGATGCCTTCGCGAATTTGTGCGGCGGTTTTGCCTTTGCGAGATTGCTCGTAGGCATAGAAATCTTCGCGTACGCAAATTCCACACACAGCAGCGTGCTTGCTCACATAACAATCCAGCAGGCTGCCATGGCCTTGGCTGCGATCGCAATGGCAATAGCATGGCTCCTGATAAAGAATTTTCTTGATACGGGCCGCGACGCTGTAAGCATTCTGGGCAACCGCGTCGGTGAAGAGCGCAGGGCTTAGGGTTTCTGGCAACTGCCCCGCCGGCACTGTGGTGTGGAATGCAGGAACGGCTTCGGCACTTACAGCTTGCGTAAAGTTTTCCTGGGATCGCGACGAAGCCCGCCGCGGGACGAGCACCAGACCCAGCGCCACGACAACGAGAATGATTCCGCCAAAGACTTTTTGCGTTCCCCGCATGTTCGGCCCCCTTACTAAACTGGTGCGCATCCTCTGCAAATCGCGCGCGGCAATTGTCGGGTATTACTTTACGGCGCTCTCCTCCTAAATTCCACTCCCGGTTTTGGCTGCGTCCCTTGGATCACCATTTCAGGGTAGTCGCAACACACCAATGCGGATCACCTCCAGCCGCGTCACGTCCATCACTTTGTCGTTGTTCATGTTATCGATCTGGCTGTTCGCAATGAAATAGAAGTCGGAGCCGCGAATGGCGCCGGTCGTCGGCAAGACACAAAAATTGCTGCGATTTTCGAGGACGGTAGTGCGCGTCACGCGAAGGCCATCGCCGGAAAGGTGAAACGCCGCCACGCGAGGCGACCCGATGCCGTTTTGAATGCCAATGAGGCTGCCGTTGTGCCAATAGAGTCCGTCGATCCCCGCCAGCGTGCTACGCGGTCCCGGATCGACGTCGCGGCTTACGCCGCTTGCGAGGTCGACACTCACGACACCCAAGCTATCCGCCACATACAAGGTATGGTCGTCTTCGTTCAGAGCAATTCCATTGGGATAAAACAGCGGGCGATGGACCGCAACAGCTGTGAAAGTTTGCGCAGCAGGATCGAACCGCAACACCGAGTTCGCCAGGCTATCCGTCGTGATCACCTCACCGTTCCTGCGGATGACCAGATCGTTAAAGCCATGCTTTGCCGATCCGTCCGGCCTGAACCGTCCCAGCAGTTTTCCCGTGGCGTCAAAATGCAGCAGTTCGGTACGTCCGCTGTCCGTGAAGGAATCGGCCCACACTGTGCCATCGTCGGAGTTAAGCCGGATACCCAGCACAGGCAAGAGTCCGAAGCGATCGGCAGGCACAAAGTCGGAAATGTTGCCGTCCCGGCCAATTTCCACAATCTTCCGTCGATTGAGGCTGCTCAGATAAAAAACGTTCCGCGCTGCATCGTAGGCCAAGCCTTCGGGAATCAGATCTTTCTCCATGGTCCGAAACGCTTCGTGCGCCTGCGCGATCATTGGAAAATCGCGGTGGACGCTATCGGTTATCGTGGTGAATTCCTTCGAGCCTTTCAACTCCAGGAACGCCGGCTCGCCCGAAGGATCGAACCCCTCCTGCAAAGCGATGCATTCCTTCAAAAGCGCCAATGCCTCGCGTGTCTCTCGCAGATGTTGTTTCGCGGCGGCTAGAAAATAAAGTGCTGCGCCGCGGTCCGGGAGTGTGTGCTGTAGTTTCTGTACGGCCGCAATCTGTTCGCGGACTTCCTGGGCGTCTGTGGGCTCGGCGGGCGCGCCCTTAATCTCATCCTGATCTTGAGAACGTGCGGTACGCGGGACTAGCAAAACTGCCGTGAAGCCCGCGATTAAGAGAAACGATGACGAAGTCAGCCGGCGAAGATTCATAGCAATGGCGCTTGTATAGTCTGCCTGCCGCGCGTCAGTGGCGAAGAGTAAGAGTTGGACCGCATGGAAGGAGGCGTTCTTTCTTCCACCGGGCGGCCGCGAAGGCTAGACGAGTACAGGCCGTGCCGGAGTATACGGCGAACTAGAAGGATATTGAGCTGCGGCAGCTGGCCGGCCCGCAACGTGCCGCTTGCGTAGGTTGCGCTGCACCCGCCCACCCCAAGCGCGCACAAAGGCGAAGTTCAACCCGCCGCCGATCACCGAGCTGGCAAGGGGAATCAAGCGGCCCACCCATTTTTCCGCCGTTTCCTGGCCCAGCTTAACGGCCAGCCGTTCGGCGATGCGCGGGGCTAATTTCTCGAGAATCTGCTTTTCCGCGAGGTCCTTGCCGTAATCAACGCCCGTAGCCGCGGCGGCGGCCATCCACAGCTCCAGCCTTTCGCTCTGACCACTCTGCACGAACCCGTAGAGCAGGCAAAGTCTCTGGATGAGGCGTAGAGTCAGAATAGTGAGAAGCCCTGCGTCGGGGATAATCGTGATCATACCGCCAAGGCCGAACCCGGCCCCTTCCAAAAGCGCGAGCCGTTCCGTGTCTCGAATCAACGTCTTGGCGATGGCATCCAGGCGCGCCACCGGCACCAGGTGCATGTGGCGGAAATCCGCTACTTCAAGTCCATGCTTCTTTTTGAGTTGCCGCCGGAACTCTTCCCGGTCGATTTCGATGGAGCGCAGCCCTTTCAAGAGGCCAAATCGCGCAAGCCGCCCGAAGGCCCCTCCCGACACCGAGTTGTGTAACCCTGCCATGCCTTTAAGCATCCTACGGCGGTCGGACGTCGCTGGCAATCCCCCCTGTTGTACCAGTTGCCGCACTGGTCGTTAAGCCGGGTGATCCACCCATGGGACAGGGAGTTGCATAAGTGGCGGCAATAAACCCCGCGTACTACTTGACGCGGAAAATCTTTTAGGTAAACTGCATTTTTCTCTATGGCGACCTTGCCACAAATCGTTCCCTCGGAAGTCGTGCACGATTTCGACTTTCCACAGCGCGAAGCCGCGTTCTTCTATGGCCTCTTCTTGCGTGGCCATTCCGCTGAAAAATTGCGCCGGGACATCGAAGTACCCGCCTTGGTTCTCGCTAAATGGCACAAAGAAGCGGAACGCGAGCCGGAACTTCGCGATATCTTTACTCGCATGGTGGAATATCGCAGGCACGTCCTAGCAATCTTCGACACCCTGGTTGGTTCAGACGTATTTAACCATCGGGTTCAATAAGCGCCCCGCTCAATCCGCTTTCGCCTCCGCCTTCTGGGTTTTCGCGGCGTACTTCTTCCCAAACAAGAGTCTTCTTGGAAAACCTGTCCGAAGGTTCAGGTCAAAAACTGTCAGGCAACCCTATGCAGGCTTCGCGGTTCTAAAGAAAACCGGAGACAAGTGCCACAAAATGCAGGAGATTCGCCGGTTGACGGACAGCTTGTCCGAGGGTAGAATTCAGTCGTCCTAGAAGTTGAGGTGTGCCTATGCCACGGGTAATTCGTGCCCTGATTGCTACCGCATTTTCGTTTGCCATACTGATTCCCAACGTTCCAGCTCAACAGGTTCCGCAGGCCCAGGATCCCACGAATCCTCCGGCTCCCCAGACGCTCACCAAAGAGCAGCGGAAAGAACAGAAACAAAAAGCGCGCAAGACTCTCAAGGAACTCGACAGCCAATATAAGCAGTGGCTGAACGAGGACGTGATCTATATCATCTCGCCCGAGGAACGGAACGCCTTCCTTCAGCTGGATACTAACGAAGAGCGCGAGCAGTTTATCGAGCAGTTCTGGCTCCGGCGCAGCAGCAATCCCGATCTTCCGGATAACGATTTTAAAGAAGAGCACTATCGACGTATCGCTTACGCCAACGAACACTTTGCTTCCGGTATTCCGGGATGGAAGACGGACAGGGGCCGCCTGTACATCATGTGGGGTCCCGCGGACGAAGTCGATTCGCATCCCTCCGGTGGAACTTACGATCGGCCCATGGAAGAGGGCGGCGGCTCAACGACTACGTATCCTTGGGAAACATGGCGGTGGCGCTATTTGGAAGGAATCGGCGAGAACGTCATCATTGAGTTCGTTGATCCGAGCGGTTCGGGCGAGTATCACATCACGATGGATCCTTCGGAAAAGGATGCTCTGCTTCACGTGCCTGGCGCCGGCTTGAGCTTGCTCGAATCCATGGGCATGGCCTCCAAGACGGACCGCTTCACGCGCTCCGACGGCACCAACCTTCCGACCGCCCTGGGTGGAACGCCCGCCAGCATGGATGAATTCAATCGCTTGGAGCTTTACGCCAAGATTCAGAAGCCGCCCGAGGTGAAGTTTAAGGACCTGGAAGCGATCGTGACTGCGCGCATTGTCCGCGACCAGCTCAAATTTACCTGGCGCACGGATTTTATGAAGGTTACCAACGACACTGTGCTGGTGCCCATCACGGTCCAGGTGTCCAACGGCCAGCTCAACTTTCAAGCGAAGGATGGCATTCATTCGGCCACGATGAACGTTTTTGGGCGCGTCAGCACGCTAACAGGTCGCGTGGTTCAGACGTTTGAAGATCCTGTTTCCAAGGATTTTCCTGATTCTCTGTTCCAGCAATCGCTAAAGCTGCAGTCCATTTATCAAAAGGCCGTGCCCCTCCGCCCTGGGCTCTACCGGCTGGATATCGTCATAAAGGACGTGCAGAGCGGAAACGTCGGTGTCATTAACACCAGGCTTGCGGTGCCGCGTTATGCGGATGAGAAGCTGGATGCGAGTTCCCTGATTCTCGCGGATCAACTCGAGCATGTTCCCGCCAAGCAGATTGGCACGGGACAGTTTGTTTTGGGTTCAACCAAAGTGCGGCCGCGCCTCGATAGCAACTTCGCTACCAGCGATCGCATGGGAATTTATCTCCAGGTCTACAATCTCAAGGCCGACGACAAGACTCACAAGTCCAGCGCCACGTTCCAATTCACCGTTAAGAAGGGCGCCGAGCAGATTCTTCAATTCAAGGAAACGTCGGAAGAAATGAAGCAGACCGGCGATCAGGTGACTATCGAAAGGTGGTTGCCGCTCGCGTCGCTTGCACCTGGCAAATACTCAATCGAAATTAATGCCACGGACGGGATTGCCAATCAGTCTATTTCCAAGACCGCGGAATTTACGATCAAAGGCCCGCTGGAGCCGACCAAAGCAGCAGCCAACACGGTTCCGGGGAGGTAGCGAGCAGTGAGTAAAGGACAGGTCCGAGTCATGGGGGCTCTCGTCCTGGCCGCAGCGTTCTCGTTACTGGGAGCGAATCCGGCAGCGGCGCAGTTGAAGTCTGTCCAGGGGATCCTCTCGGGAGTCGTTCGCGACACCGCCGGTACCCCTCAAATGGGCGCCAGCGTGGAAGTGATCCCGGAATCGTCTGCAGGTGTGTCCGCGTCGGGCATCGACTTTTTCACCAATACGCAAGGAGTTTTCCGAGGCGAGCGGCTCGCTCCGGGCTTTTATACCATCCGCGTTACACTCGCGGGCTTTCTGCCCACCCTTGAGAAGCACGTACGTGTTACCGCCAATCTCACGACGCTTGTCCGCATCCAGCTGGAATCTATGTTCGCCTCACTGGAGCAGTTGCGGCGCGCACCGTCTTCTGCAGCCACTGAAACAGATGATTGGAAGTGGGTGCTCCGCTCCGCGAGTTCTGCAAGGCCGGTACTTCAATGGGTCGATCCGGATCCGCTCGGCAGCGTTACTGCGGACTCTGAAACTGTTCCGGCGGAGGCTTCGCGAGGCCGCTTGGAATTTACAGATGGCGCGCGCAGGCCAGGCTCGGTTTCCAATCTTCCGGCAACCCCAGCAACTGCATTTGCCTACGATCAGCAGCTTGGTGCCGCAAGCAGGCTTCTCCTCGCTGGCCTCATGAGTTATGACGCCGAATCACCCGCTGGCGGAATCGCCACGGTTTGGCTGCCCACCGGCTCGCTCGGGGCAGGGCCACATACCGCACTGGTGTTGCGCGAATCGAAGCTGGGAGACGTGGGCCCCACCTTCCGCGGCGTCCGCATCGATCAAGGCGGTTCCCTGGCATTTGGAAGCCGCGCCATCCTTGAATATGGCGGTGAATATGTCTTGGTTGGCCTCGGTCGCTCTGCCAGTTCCTTGCGCCCGCGCATGCAGCTCGACGCGCGCATCTCTGATGATTGGCATGGGTCCCTGATCTTTGCATCCATGCCAACCGGACCGGAGCCACTTGAGACGCTCGACGGAGAGACCGCAAATACCTTGGCGGCTGCATTAAACGAACTCGATGCTTTTCCTGTCCTGATGTGGCGGGCCGGACGTCCTGTCCTCGAGAGCGGTTTCCACGAGGAGATCGCAGCGGAACGCAAGCTGGGAACGCGCGGCAAGTTGCAGGTTGCGGCTTTTCACGAAGACAACAGCCATGTAGCCGTTTTTGGCAGGGGCAACAATCTCCCCCTCGCTGACTTTTTCCAGGACGTCTATTCCAACGGATTCTCTTATGACGGTGGTTCTTCCAGCAGCTGGGGCACCCGCGCAGTGTACCGGGAGAAACTAGGCAACGACGTCGAACTGACGGCACTGTATGCTTTTGCTGGCGCATTGACTCCTTCGAGTGCTGCAGTGGAACCACTCCGCGAGCTGTTCCGGACCGCTGGGCGGCATTCGGCCGGGGCTAAGGTTTCCGGAAAGGTACCGCGCGCGGGCACGAGGTTCACAGTAGGCTACCAGTGGATCAGCGGAGCAACGCTCACGCGTGTCGATGGCTTTGGCGAAGCGCTCTTCGACATGGAGCCCTACCTCCACGTGGGAGTGCACCAAAGGCTGCCCAAGTTTGGCCCTGGTCGGTGGGAGGCCAACGCCGAGTGCGACAACCTCCTTGCTCAAGGCTATGTCACCCTTTACACTGCGGATGGTCGTGTGACGCTCATGCCTGCTTTCCGCACGTTCAGAGGCGGCCTAAGTCTGCAATTCTGAGAGCAGATTCGGCTTTAGAAAGCTGTATGCGTCCTTCCAGAAAGCGGATTATCGGGAAGTCCCCAGCCTTCGGATTCTCTAAGTCATTGAATTATAAGGTGGTTTCTGCCAAGCTAGTCTTCCAAAGAATGGACTTTGGTTTGCACCATGGTTTCCCCGGCGGGGTGTCACCCTGTCTGGGTCAGTTATGAAGCAGAACCTCAAAGTCAGTCTAGGGGCTGTGGTGCTAGCGCTTGCCACGCTGGCAGCCATGATTTTTGCCTGGCTGAACTTCATTCAAAGAGCCGAATTTGAGACTCCCGACGACGGAGTCGTTTGGTTGGACACCACGCAGGGCATTCAAGCCCAGCAAGT
>Ga0307478_10000377_pt1 | contig 48036 bp, 44 predicted proteins | sample atmos_gasesECM4C_2_FD_203713 | JGI IMG/M metagenome (GOLD analysis project Ga0307478, IMG submission 203713) | Hardwood forest soil microbial communities from Morgan-Monroe State Forest, Indiana, United States - atmos_gasesECM4C_05 | ecosystem: Environmental > Terrestrial > Soil > Temperate...
TCGGCGGCGCGATTGTGCTGGCGTTGGGGCCTGTGGTGTATAGGGTTGCTTTGGTCTCTCGAGGTTAGGGTGTTTTCCGCAAGAAGTGCGGGCGGCACGCAGGAGAATACCCGTAGATGGATTCCCCCGCCTTGCCGCCCTCGATCATTCAGCTATATCCCCGGTCAGCTCTGCGCCTGCCGGGAATCTAGTTATGCAGCAGAATCGGCAATAGCCCTACCGGCACTTGACCGCCTGTGATGGTATGGTCAACGCCGTAAAGGTCCAGGTAATCGGTGGCCCAACTCGGCGCCGTGCGCGATACCGTACTGCATGCCCCGGCGGTTTCGTCGCAGGTCTGAGATGTGTCCCAGGTGGCTTCCGACTTGTAAGTCCCTGTACCGGTGAAGTTGCAGGTCCAGACCGAACCAGAGGCCGAACAGGGCACAGTTGGCGTCACTGAGTGTGTAGTCAGCCAATTGTGCACGCGGGCGTAAGCCTGCCCTGCGGGCGTTAGGGTCTGCGAGGTCTGGTTCCAAAAGCCACCGGTGTTTGTAAAATCCCAGCCGTACCAGCTGAATCCGGCCATACTGTTGCATCCGCTGGTCTGGCAAGCCGTGTTGCTGGCCTGAATTAGATAGTAGATCCCAGTGAAAGCCCTTTCTTGCGTGCTCATCGTCTGCGGAGGCGTTGGGTTCGTGATCCATGTGTTAGGCAGATAGGTGCAACCCGTCGGCGAGCAATCTCCGCCCCAACTCCCTTCAGTGTCGAAGATCTGTTTCGTCGTATAAGGGCTAACCGTGCTTTGTACGCTGCTAATCAGAGAAGCTATGCAAGCCGCTCCGGACGCAGGATCCGGGCTGCCGGAGTCCACCCCCTGCGCTGGGATGTGAATGTATCCGTGGAAGCCGATAATGTCGGCGTATTGCGGGATGATGTACGTCGATCCGGTTAGCTTTTGACTCAAAAGTGTATTCAGATAAGGAGCGATCTGCGCGGCCTGTTGGATGCAATCGGTGGTATCAGTATCGCCTATGTATTTCGAGGTTACCGCTGGGCTAATGATCTGAATGGAGGAATCAATCCCCTTTGCGGTCGTATTGGCATCTTCGACCATGCGTGCCAGCGCCGCTTCCGTGCAGTTATGATTCGGATTGCATTCTGTGGTGATATTAGGTTCGTTCCAGACCTCAAGGTATTTCAGGAAGCCTGTGCCGTAAGTGTCGACAACGTGGGTAACCAGCGTGCTGATGTAGGTCTTCCAGATCTGGTCCGCGCCGGTCCCATCGGAATTGAGATCCGACGGCAGATCGCAACCGCTGGGCTGTGAGCCGAATGCACAGGAGTTGTCGGCGTTGGTGCCCGTATAGGCGGTCAGGCACTCCGGCGTGTAATAAGCGGTGACCATTACTTTCTGCCCATTCGTGCTGGCCAAGCTCATCCACTTGTCGAAATTGGTCCACGTGTATGTGTTCGTGCTGCAGTTGTAGACATCCGCCCACTTGGTTTGACCGCCACTGCCCAGCGTTCTATAGGTCCCGAACGAGATAGTAGCGACGGTGGAGGGCCAGGGATCTGTCGAGTTGTTCTGGTTAACATCCATGCCGAAGAAGGTTGAAGCAAGGCTGGCAGGCGGTAGCGCCCCGCTTGCACTGTCAGGCGCGGCGGTATCCTGGCTGAAAGAGGCGCTGGCCGCAAATAAGCTGAACACTGCGACCGTAAATGCGATTTGGAATATTTGCTTCACCGCAAATCCTCCTAGAACCGAGGGTCTAGTCGAAGGTACAGCATCGAGCGGCGTTGAGTTCCATTTTGGGACTCAAGTTCGGATTTCGTAACGAGCGTTTGCGGCCGGGGTGCCGAAGCTCCTTCCTTATCAGTGTCTTTACGGTTTTTCTGAGGCTCAGACTTTGGGAGCCGTTCTCCGAATGACGGTCCCTAGCTCACCCAATCCAGAAACTTGTACCACATTCCTGCGAAGGGCATGAACCACGGCTTGCCGTTATACATTCCCAACGGGGCGCCAGGAAACGGAAGACCGACGAAGGGATTCTCCGGCTTATCTCCCGCAATCAACTCTGCCATCTTCTGGCCTTGATATGTCGCCATGGCAACTCCGTGACCGGCGTATCCGAGTGCGTAATACATACCGTCAATCTGCCCGGCATGAGGCATGATGTCGAACGCGAAGTCGAGCGTGCCTCCCCAGACGTATTCGATTTTCGCGTCGCGTAACTGAGGATAGACATCGATCATCCCGCGGCGCAGAATTCCGGCGCTCTTACGGATCGTCTGATCGTTCTCCGGGAAGAATGCCGCGCGTCCGCCGAACAGCATACGGCGGTCGGGCGTGAGGCGGTAGTAGTAGAGATAGTTTTTCGAATCGTAAATCATGCGGTTGCGCGGGCTAAGCTCATGCGTCAAGGCTTCCGGTAGAATCTCCGTCGTAATAATGAACGAGCCAATCGGGATGATTTTCTTTTGCAGCGCGGGGGTCGCACGGCTGGTATAGCCACTGGTCCCTACAAAGACATCGCGCGCCCATAGCGCACCACGCGACGTAATGATCTTCCAGCCCTGCTCGCCTTGGTGCGCGGCGCGCTCGATTCCTTCGACACGAGTGTGCTCGAAGACTTCTGCTCCGGCTTTCATCGCCGCACGGCCGAGTCCTGCGACGTAGCGCGCAGGATTCAACCCAGCGCTGACTTCGTCAACCATGCCCCCGTAATAGATGGTCGATCCGATCTCCGAATTCAACTCGTGCTTTTGTATAACGCGTAATTGATGATTGAACTCGCGCGCGATCACTTCGGCCTGGCGTGCATAGTCGTCGAAGTGCTTCTGCTTACAGGCGACTTCGAGATGGCCGCAGCGCGAAAAATCGCAATCGATGCCTTCTTCGCGGATAATTTGTTCGACGCAATCGATGGTTTCAAGTGACGCGGCGTACATTCGTCGAGTTAGCTCGCGTCCGTACTTGGAGATGAGCTGGTTCACGCCCAGTTTCATGCCGGTGAGAACCATGCCGCCATTGCGGGAACTGGCTCCCCAACCAATGGTTTCGGATTCGAGCACAGCTACCTTCGCGCCTCTCTTTGCCAGTGTGCGCGCGGCGGAGAGGCCGGTGAAACCGGCGCCGATCGCAACTACGTCTACACGATCCGGTAATAGGCGATCTTCTGTTGAAGGAAAAGCCACCGTCGTGAGCCAGTAGTTGCGTTCTTGCAGGAACATGAGTTCCTTTGAAGGAGATGGCCTAATGTGCAAGCCGCGTCCTTTCAAGACAGATGGCGCTTACAATACGGCAGTCTCGTGAATCAGCTTCCCCCCGGCAAAGCGCGATAAATTCAGCAACGATGCATCGATCAGGTCAGTTTTCCCAGTGAGAATTAAATCGCTGAGAATTTTTCCTGTTGCCGGGGCGTGCATTACACCGTGTCCGCTGAAACCGTTGGCGAGAAAAAAACCGGGCACGGGGCTCTCGCCCAGAACTGGATGATGGTCAGGAGTCATCTCATAAAGCCCAGCCCACGCCCGTTTAGGATTCACCGGAAGGTTGGCGAAGCACGGCACGCGGTCGGCGGCGCGCGTCAGAATTTTCTCCACGAATGCCGAATCGAAATCGGTTTTGAATCCTGGAGTCTCTTCAGGATCATTCCATGCGAGCAAGAAGCCGCGGGCCTCTGGACGAAAGTGAAATCCATTTGACATGTCGACGATCATGGGCGCGGTGCGGGGAAATTCGTCGAACGGCTCGCTCGGAACCAGCATACGGCGCAACGGTTCAACCGGCAAATCCACGCCAGCGAGCGCGGCCACGCTTGCAGCCCACGCCCCGGAACAGTTCACAACTTTACGAGTAGCGACTGAGTCACGCGTGGTTTCGACGGACGTGATGCCGTTTGCGTCGCGAGTAAAACCGGTGACGATTGTATTTTTCCAGATAGTTGCCCCATGCCCGGCCGCCCAGGTCATGAATCCAGTCATCGCGCTATAGGGATCGACAAAGCCATCGGTGGAGCAGAAACTTCCGCCGATTATGTCGTCCGCGCGCAACTGCGGATACATTTTGCGAATTTCGTCTCCAGCGATCAACCGAATGTTCCTCAACCCCATCTTTACTTGCTGGGCGTAGTTAGTACGCAGATAAGACATCTGATTCTCATTGGTGGCGCAGAACAGATAGCCCTGCGGGCGATAGTCGCAGGGAAAACCGAGACGCTCCTCAAAACTGGCGTAAAAAGGAATCGAATAAAGCGACATCTGGATATTGACTGGAGTGGAAAACTGCGCTCGCACTCCGCCCATGCTCTTGCCGGTGGATCCCTTGCCCTGCGCGGATTCGCGCTCGATCACGAGAACGCTGCGGCAGCCACTCGCCGTGAGGTGATAGGCGATGCTGGAGCCGACGATTCCTCCTCCAACGATGACGACGTCTGCAGTCTGCATGGGTGCACAATTAAACGAACCAGCATTCTAGCGCACGCCTCGCTGGAAGGCCTTCTCGCAACAGCCAAAAGCTTCAACACGAACGACGCCAAGTGTCGCAAGGGAACAACAATAGGGTCACAGGTGGCACCGACTGGACATGTACTTCCGGGTGCATCACGCTATTTGGGTTTTGGAACTACCTTCCACCTCGGTAACTTGCCGAGGTTACCTCGGCTGCCTAGTCTGAATAGGATGGCCTTGCGCTGCCTCTTATTCTCGTCGGATGAACAGATGGTCCAGCCGATCTGGCAGATCCTCGCCGACCTCGGGATCGAGGGAGAATACTGTGACAGCGCGGTGGACGCAGTAGAAAGGGTCACGACCCAGATGTTTCAGATCGTGATCACAGACTGGGAAGACCAGCCGGAAGCCGCGTTTCTGCTGAAGACTGCGCGAGACTTAAAGGCGGTACACCGGCCGCTGACATTGGCGATCGTGAGCGACGATGCCCGGCTGCCCGAGGCGCTGCAAGCTGGAGCCAATTCCGTTCTGATGAAGCCCATTCGCCCTGAACAGGTGCGCGACACCATGAGCACGGCGTGCGAGTTGCTTCGCTCAAAAATGCAACCGGGATCTGCCGCTTCATCCAAGGCCCCTGTACCCGTCGCGATGGCTGCCGCGGCTGCGGCGTCATCGGGGGTTGTCTCTGCGCCAGTTATTTCTGCGCCTCCTGCTTCTGCGAGCGAGGTGGCCGGCGCACCATCGGCGCCTGCTTCCGTGACCAAAGCGCCTGAGAATGCTTTCCGGGCGGGAGAGTTCCTTCAATCACAGAGTGCAGCGCCGGGTACGCACTTCGATACCGAATCTGACGTTCAAAAATCTTTGGATCAAGCTGCCGCTGCTGAGGTTGACGCGCTTACAGAACTGGAGCCGGTGGCTTCCGCAGTCGCGGAAGCGCCTTTGGAACCGGCCGAAACCCAAGAGTCAGTCGAAAAGCAGGAGCCACTTACCGGCTGGGCCGCACTGCAGGCGAAGTTGACGAAATCAGCGCCGCCTCCTCCGAAGGACGATTCCGCGAAAAGCGAATTGCTCTCGTATGGGGAAGCTCATGGCGAGAAGCCCGCGTTGCGGACACAGGCCGGGGTACCCGATGAGGCGAAGAGATCGCAAGAGAAGCAATCGCAACCGGAATCCGCAGCCGAAGCCGCCCTTTTCGCCTACATGGCCGAAGGGGCAAAGCCCGAGCCGGAACCGAGGCCGGAACCGCAACCGAAGCGTATCAAGAACTTTTTGGTCGGCGCTGTAGCGCTTGTGTGCTTGCTCTTGGTAGCGATGCCTCGCACGCGACAAACTTTGGGGATGCTATATCACAACACTTTACATGCTGGCAGCAGTTGGCTGAATCCGCAACCTGTCGTTATCATTCAGGCCGCGCCGCAGCATGAGAATTTCGGTCAGGCGGGGGACGAATATAAGCTCCCGACGCCGGCAAATATTCCGGATGCCACCACCGATCCGTCGCAAATCCGCGTGCTCCCGGTGATCGATCCAACCGCGAAAGTACCGAAGGGTTCAGGCGCCAATGGCGGACAGGTGCAAGCCACTGCTAGCGACAATAACCCCACAGATCAAGACCCAGCCAATCAAAGTCAGGCCGATCAAAACCAATCCGTTCAAAGCCAGACGGGCCAGGGTCAGGCGGGCCAAGGCCAAATGCAGCCCGACCAGGGCACACCACCGCAAGCGGTAGAGCCGCAAACTCACGAGCAGGGTGCGCCGGCCGCAGCGGATACGCAACAGAATGCTGTCCCTTCGAGCGTTCCGAAGCCCTCGGCAACCGACAACGCGCCTTTGGTGCAAACGCCCCCGCCTCTGCCTCCGCAGCGTGCAGTGACACTGCCAGTTCAACCTGCCGCGCCCGTGCATGCGGTTTCAGCTGGAAATAACGGAATGATTCCCATGAGCCTGAAGTCGCAGACCGCTTCGACTACTCCAGAAGCCAGCGGAACGATGCCGGTCGAAGCAGCTATGTCATCGATTGAACCGGTTAAGTTAACGGAGCCCATCGTGCGGGGGTTGCTGACCCAGTCGGTTGATCCCGCGTATCCAGATGGTGGAAAGGCCGGTGGACAGCGGGGAAGCGTGGTTCTGCAAGTTTTGATCGGTCGCGACGGCTCGGTGCAGGATGCAATGTTTATGCAAGGCTCCCTGGTATTCGCGCGGGCCGCCATCGCCGCCGTGAAGCAGTGGCGATTCAAACCTTATTCGCTGAATGGCAGGCCGGTAGCGGTGCAAAGTTTGATCACACTGAACTTCAAGCCACCGGCTTAATCAGCGGTAACGAACCTGAAATTGGATCGTCTTACTCTTAGGTGTGCGCCAAGTTACAGCGGGTTCGTGCGTAGTGGCAGCCAGCCCACAAAAAAGGCACCTACCAGATATAATTGGTAAAAGCTCTCAGGGAAACCATTCCCGGAAAACGAAGAATTCGATGTCCATGAAAACCAAAGCTGCGATTCTAGTTACCTCTTTTGCCGTGCTGCTATTTGTGGTTGTGGGTTCGTTGGGAGGCGTGCACGCCTCCTCGAACGACGGCTCCTACCGGCAAATGCAGGTTTTCAGCGAAGTGCTGTCTCGCGTGCAAAGCGAGTACGTCGAAGATCCGAACATCCCAAAAGTCACGGACGGCGCTCTGCACGGCCTGGTGGAGTCGCTCGACGCAAACTCTAGCTACCTGACAGCCGCGGCCTATAAGGCCTACAAAGCGCACAAGTTAGAGGCGAAGGGCGAAATCGGGGCGACGGTCTCGAAGCGCTTTGGATATGCCGATGTGATTTCGGTGTTGCCTGGGTCGCCGGCGGAAAAGGCTGGAATCGAAGCGACAGACATTTTCGAATCAATTGAAGGCCAGAGCACGCGCGACATGTCGCTGCCGGAGATTCGGAATGCGCTATCCGGCACTCCGGGCTCGACGGTAAATGTTTCGGTGGTGCGGGCCCGCCGCGCGGAGCCGCAGAAAATGGTAATCGGGCGAGATGTCATCAGCATCCCGCCAGTTTCCGACAAAATGCTGGAAGATGGCATCGGCTATGTGAAAGTTGACGCGCTGACCAAGGGCAAGGCGCAGGAGATTGCGGCGAAGATCAAATCGCTTGAGAAATCGGGGGCGAAGAAGCTGGTCCTCGATCTGCGTAACACCTCGGACGGAGAAGAGAGCGAAGGCGTTGCCACTGCGAATCTTTTCCTAAACCACGGAACCATTACTTATCTTCAGGGACAGAAGTTTCCTCGGGAAGCATTCAACGCAGATGCGTCGAAGGCGATAACGGCGCTTCCCCTGGCAGTACTGGTGAACAAAGGTACGGCTGGCGCGGCGGAAGTTGTGGCCGCGGCAGTGATGGAGAATGCCCGCGGTGACGTGGTGGGCGACAAAACCTTTGGCGATGGATCGGTGCAGAAGACCATCGATTTGCCGGACGGCGGTGCGGTGATTCTCTCGGTCGCGAAATACTATTCGCCCAGCGGGAAAGCGATTCAGGAGACGGCGGTAACTCCCAACGTACTCGTAGCCGACGAGACCGACAATGCGATCTCGGATGATGACGACCAGGAACCTGCTACCCCGGAACAGCCCGAAGCCAAACCAAAGAACACGCAGGATGACCAATTGCAAAAGGCTGTCGAAGTGCTGAAGAGCCGGGCAAGCTAGGTTCTCGCGGCAGTCAATTATTCCCACTTGTTGGAAGTTTCATCGCGCGCCGCAAGGTGCGCGATTTTGTTGGTTACTCAATCGCTCTACCTCATCTCCTCGATCGCCTTCAACTCTTGTTCAACAATAGCCTTCGGCAGCTTAGTGAAGCCGGCCCGCTCAGCGTAGGACTGCCCTTCAGTCAGCATCCACCGCAGAAAGTCCTTCACGGCCTGTCGTTTCATGGGGCCAGCTTTTTCAGGGATCAGAATCCAGGTGAAGCTGGAGATCGGGTATGACTTCTCTCCTGCGGGATTGGTGATGGAAGCACGAAAATCAGCGGGCATGGCCTTTGCGGCAGCGGCGGCGGCTGCCGCCGCGGAAATGCTCAGGGAATCAGCTGCGATGAAGTTTCCCGTCGAATTTTGCACCAACCCGTGCGCTAGGCGGTTTTGCGCCGCATAGAACACTTCGACGTAGCCGATGGAATTCGGCGTTTCCTTCACCATTCTCGCAACATTACCGTTGCCTTCCGCTTCCTTGCCAATCGGCCATGTGATCGATTCTCCCCGTCCTACTTTTGTTCTCCACTCCACGCTGACCTTGCTCAGATAGTCCGACCAGATATAGGTGGAACCGCGACCGCTGACGCTATGGATGACGACAATATCGCTGGATGGAAGGTGTATTTCAGGGTTCGGATCGGAGATTGCAGGGTCGTTCCATTTCGTGATCGTTCCTAGATATATCCCGGCCAATGCTTTTGGCGAAAACCGAAGAGATTCAGTAACTCCTGGCACGTTGTAAATTGGCACGATCGCACCCAGAACACTGGGAAAGTGTAGGGCTTTTGTCTTTGCGAGTTGCTTGTCGGTCATGGGAAAGTCGGTACCGGCAAAATCCGCAGAGCCGGAGGTCAGCATGTCAATTCCCGCGCGGGAACCAAAAGGCAGATACTTGATCTGGATATCAGGGCGCGTCGTCTGAAAAGTCTGCCCCCAAAGCGAGTAGAGCGGCAAAGGGAACGTGGTTCCGACGCCGACTAATTGGAGCTGACCGGAATCCTGCGACAAGGCGGTGTGTGCCAGTGCCAGCGCCAAAAGAAGCCACTGGAATCGCCGGAAATGCATGCTTGCCCTCGTGCTTGTCCTGAGAGTCTTTCCTTGAATGCTTTGCCAGGGCGAAACAGTCCCAGCAACAGCTCTCCAAAGATTTATCGGCGAATACTGAAAAACCGTTAACGATGGGAGTAACTTCAGTCACCGAGTTGTCGCAAGCCGAGAGCGGATGAAGCGCTTATGGCTCCGCCGGTTGACGGCCTGCTATCCTGAACGCATCTCGCCATGAGGTTGATCGATGAAGATCTTCCACCCGTAGAAGTGGCCGGGCGGAAGTTGGTAGGCCGGGTCTTGTTTGGCCTGCTCGTACTCGCTTCCGCGCTGGTGGGGGCGGGCGCGGGACTGCTGCTGGTTTACACCACGGATTTGCCGCAGGTGGATGCTCTCGAGGCCTACCGGCCAAGCTCGATTACCGAGTTGTATGACGATCAGGGGAGAGTGATCGGGTCTTTCGCGCTGCAGCGGAGGGTCGTCGCCAGCTACGATGATTTTGCCCCGGTGTTGCGCGAAGCATTGATTTCCATCGAAGACAAAGATTTCTATTTGCACTCCGGAATCAACTTCTGGCGTATCGTTGGGGCGGCATATCGCGACATCGAGTCCGGCGGGAAGGTGCAGGGCGCGTCGACGCTGACCATGCAACTGGCGCGCAACCTGTTTCTGTCACCTGACCGGTCGTTCCATCGCAAAGTGCAGGAAACGATGCTTGCGATCCAGATCGAGCGTCGCTTCACCAAATCGCAAATTTTCACCCTTTATGCCAACCAGATTTTTCTGGGGCATGGAGTGTATGGCTTCGAAGCGGCGTCAGAATTCTATTTCAGCAAGCCCGCGAAAAAACTGACGCTCGCCGAAGCCGCGCTCCTGGCGGGGTTGCCCAAGGGGCCCGGAGTTTATTCGCCAATCAGCCATCCCGACCGCGCCCAGAAGCGCCGGAACCTGGTGATCAACGCCATGCTCGAGGACGGAAAAATCACCGCGGCTCAGGCTGCCGACGCGCGCTCCGCTCCGCTGGTTCTTCATCTGCAGAACGCCCCCAACTCGCTCGCGCCCTATTTCGTTGAGGAGATACGCCGGTATCTGGAGACCAAGTATGGCGCCGACCAAGTTCACGGAGGTGGTTTAAAGGTCTACACCACTATCGATGTCGATCTGCAAACAGCTGCGAACCAGGCTGTGCTGGATGGTCTTGCCGCGTACGAGCGGCGTCATGGATGGAAGGGGCGCCTGGAGAACGTGGTGTCAGAAGGAGCGACAATCGACAAATATGACCATCCTGATTGGGATGACGAACCGGAGGTGAATGGATACATCCACGCGCTCGTGACTTCGTCCGGGATCGGAATTGCGACGGTCAAGTTTGGGCGCTACTCCGCAGCTCTGGTGCAGGCAGACGCTGCGTGGACCCAAGGCAAGATACAAGGTTTGTTGCACATGGGAGACGTCTGCTACGTGAGAATACTGTCGCTGAGCCCCAACGGCGCAGCGCGAGTGAGCCTGGAACAGGATTCCGGCGCGCAGGGAGCGCTGGTAGCGATCGACAATGCGACCGGAGGGATCAAGGCAATGGTCGGCGGACGCGATTTCAACCAATCGAAATTCGACCGTGCGACCCAGGCCCTGCGACAAGTGGGATCTTCGTTCAAACCGTATGTTTACACGGCCGTGATCGACAAAGGTGGAAGCCCCGACGACACAATACTGGATGAGCCGGTCACGTTCGAGACTGGCTCCGGGCCTTATTCGCCGCACAACTACGATGAAAAATTTGAAGGAATTATCACGCTCCGGCGCGCTCTGGCTCAATCGCGGAACATTCCAGCATTAAAGTTGGCGAGTAAGATCGGGATCAACAACGTGATCCAATATGCGGAGCGATTCGGAATCACGGCGAGACTGCCTCCGTATTTGCCAGTTGCGCTGGGTTCGGCGGAAATCACTCTGATGGAGCAAACTTCGGCGTACAGCGTGTTTCCCGATGACGGGGTGCGCGTGACGCCGCGCTACATCACCAAAGTGACCGACTACGAAGGGCGAGTGCTCGAAGAAAATTATCCAGAAGTAAAAGACGTCATAAGTGTGCGCACGGCGCGAATCATGACGGCGATGCTGCGCGAAGTCGTGCTGCATGGAACGGCCGTGGGAGCGACAAAGATGCCGTTCCCGGTTGCAGGGAAAACAGGTACGACGAACGATTTCACGGACGCGTGGTTCGTGGGATTCTCGCCGGCCATGACTTGCGGCGTGTGGGTAGGATTCGACGAGAAAAAAACTCTGGGGGCAAAGGAGACCGGAGCGCATGCGGCGTTGCCGATCTGGATGAACTTCATGACTGTCGCAACCGCGGGAAAAGATCCGGGACAGTTTACGCCGCCGTCGGAAACACTTCTACCCGTGGAGCAGCAACTGGATACGCCAGATAGTTCTCCCGGTGCGGACGAAACGCATTAAAATCGGCGATATTTCGACGACGTTATGAAGATTTTTTTTCGATTTGCGATGATGGCGCTGGTGCTGGTCGTTGTGGCGCTGGTGTCGGCGTTGACGGCAATGCGGTTTGCAATTCACGGGCAGGAAGTACAAGTGCCGCTGCTAGTTGGGCTGGCGCCGGCGGAAGCGGAGCATGCGGTTGCCGGGGCAGGTTTGCAGCTTGAAGTGGAACGGCAGTATTACAGCCCGCAGATTCCCGAGGGACGAATCATGACCCAAGTACCTTTGCCGGGAACAAAGGTACGCCGTGGTTGGCAGGTGCGCGTAGCCCAGAGTCTCGGTCCGCAGCGCGTGGCAATTCCGGATGTCACAAAAGAGAGTGAGCGCGCCGCGGAATGGAATCTTCGGCGGCGCGGATTGGATCTGGCTTCGACTGCGGAGATGCAATTTCCGGGAGCGCCGCCGGATCAGGTGTTGGCCCAGAGTCCACCGCCGAACGCGAACCAGGTGTCAGCTCCCAAGACCAGTCTCCTAGTGGCCGTTGCGGCCAATCCGCCGGCTTTTGTGATGCCGAGTTTTGGTGGTCAGCCCTTGGGCAGTGTGAGCCGAACCTTGCAGGATGCAGGATTTAAGCTGGGGAACGTCACCATGGCGGCGCCATCGGCGAGCGCGGCCACGCCGAATACTGGTACCTCGACACCCGCTCCACCGGCCCAACCTTCACCGGCCAGCATCATCGTGGTGCAGACGCCGCCCCCTGGGCAGAAGATTCTTGCGGGAGCTGTTGTCAATTTCGAAGTGCGATAGATGTTGGCATTGATCGCGGTTTTATTAATTCATCAGCCATGAATCACGAGCTTCAGACTCTCTCCAATATCGCCGCAAAGAAGCCGTCGCATGGCTGAATACCCGGCAGAGTGCGCAGATAGGGACCGCGAGTAAGACTGGAAGGGTCCGGGAAACTTATTACGCCCTCGCGGTGAAGCCGCTCAAGCTCAGAGCGACTGTCGATTATGCGGAACGATGAGTCTTCGGCTAGAGCTTGATCGATGACCTGTTCGTTTTCTTCTCTCTCTAAAGAACAAGTGGAATAAATCAAGCGTCCCCCGGGAGCAACTTGGCCGAGCGCCGAGCGGAGAATCGCGAGCTGTCGCCTCTGGAGATCGCCGAGGTCCTCGGGAGTAAGCCGCCATTTGATTTCCGGATTTCGCGAGAGCGTACCTGTGCCGGAGCACGGGACATCCGCCAGCACGCGATCGAACTTTGCCGCAAAAGGTAACTGGCGCGCGTCCGCCGCAATCACGCGGAGATTGCTGCTTCCAACTTCCGCGCCTGCAGGAACGCGTAGCAATCTCCGCAACAGGAGCGCGCGGTGGGGATGAAGATCAACCGCAAACATCTTTGCATTGAGATTTTGATCGACGATGGCCGCGGTTTTTCCCCCGGGTGCCGCACAACAATCGAGAACATGCTCGGCGCGATCTACCAGCGCTGCAACCAGCTGCGAGGCCTCGTCTTGAATCGCGCAAAGGCCCGTCCGGAAGGCGGTGGTCTTGCTGATGTCTCCATGTTGAACCCGTCGTGCAGAGGCGAGCAAAGCGCCGGGAGCGAGTGCGATTCCTTCGGCGTACAGTCGCTCTTCTGCTTCCTGTCGGCGAAGGCGAATCGAGGTTACGGGAACCGACTGGTCGTAGTTGCAAATTTCAGTGGCTGCTTCGATCCCGTAAGCGCCGATCCAACGTTCGACAAGCCAAATCGGGTGCGCGGTGCTTTCGGCGAGAATCGCGGCCGATGACGCATCGAGCGCGTGCGGAAGAATATCCTCGGCAGATCGGTCGTTCGTCACAATTTTGCGAAGAACCGCATTGACGAATGGCGCCGCAGAGCGTTTGCGAGCACGTTTGACGAGTTCGACGCTCTCATTGAGGGCGGCACGTGCGGGAATTCGACTGAGCCGGTGGAACTGGTAAACGGCGAGGCGGAGTGCTATGAGTATCTCGAGGTCGAGTTTGGAAAGAGGTTGGGCAGAACTCTTGGCGATTTCTGAATCAAGCAGCGATCGCCAGCGTGATACCCCCATTACCAATTCCATCGTCAGCGCGTTATCGGCCAGCGTCAGCTTAGCGCAGGTTTGCGAGTGCAGAAGTTCCGATGCGTAAGAGGATTCGCGCTCGACGCGCAGCAGAATATCGAATGCTGCTGCCCGGGCAGCCGAGACCGCCGGCCGCGACTCTCTTGATTTGGTGTTCACTCTGGACAGTATGACGGAAGTGCACGATGCGGAGAAAACATTCGCGCAATCTTACCCGCCGAGTCTTTCCCCGGGCAGTGGACGATAGCCGCGAATGAAGTCCGCGGCTGATGTGCGCTTCTTGCCTTCGAGCTGAAGTTCGAGCAATTCGATGGTGTTTGATCCGCCGCAACCGGCGAAGAGACGCTCGCCTTCAATCTTGAGTTCGGAGGGCGGCAACATGAAATCCAGCGCCGCCGCCCGCCATATCTGTAGACTTTTGCCGCGAAATTGCGTATACGCGCCGGGCCAGGGTTGAAAGCCGCGCATGCGGTTCAGTGTTTCCGAGGCCGAGCGGGAGAAATCGATGAGGCCGTCTTCTTTCTTAAGAATTGGTGCAAGAGTAGCCTGCCCGTGGTCTTGCCGGCGTGGTTGGATATTGTGCGACTGTAATCCGAGCAGAGTTTCGATGGTGAGTTCTGCTCCCATGGTTGCCAATTTCGGACCCAGTGTTTCCGCGGTGTCGTTGGGAGCGATTGGGAGTTCGCGCTGTAGAAGTATGTCACCGGTGTCGAGGCCGGCGTCGATCTTCATCGTCGTGACCCCAGTGATGCTTTCTCCGCGCGCAATCGCCCATTGAATCGGCGCTGCGCCACGATATTTAGGCAGTAACGAAGCGTGCAGGTTAATGTTGCCGAGGGGAGGCAGGTCAAGCATCCATTGCGGAACGATACGGCCGTAACCGACGATGACGATGCCGTCCGGCTTCAGCCCGGCAAGCTGAGCGCGGAATTCTGCGTTGTTCTTTATGGTTTCCGGCTGTGCTGCCGGCAATTCCAACTGAAGGGCTCGCCGCTTCACTGGCGAAAGAACAAGTTCAAGGCCGCGACCTTTCGGACGGTCAGGCTGGGTAACGACGAGTTGAACCTGGAATCCAGCTTCGACCAGTCGGTCGAGCGTCGGCACGGCAAAATTCGGCGTGCCGCAAAAAACGAGACTGAGCGATTGAGTCATTGAGTGATTGACAGTTGCGCAAATTGGTTTCTGACTGTCCCTTGTGACCGATCAAGCCGCTTAATCACCAAATCGCTCAATCTCTCTATGACTCAATTCCCTACCATTCTCCGGCCTTGACCAGTTTGCGAATTTTGCGCTTCATCAGGTCGCGCTTCAGAGCGCTGATGTGGCTAATATACAGCTTTCCGTTGAGGTGGTCGGTTTCGTGCTGGAAGGCGCGAGCCAACAGATCGTCTCCGGTTTTTTCGAAAGTCTTCCCGGTCAAGTCCTGCGCGCGGACTGTGGCCACCTGGGCGCGGGTGACGTTCTCGCGGAAGTCGGGAATGCTGAGACATCCTTCGCTCTGCGCATGCCGCCCCTCTTTGTGAATAATTTCTGGGTTGATGAGAACAAGCTTGGCGTCCGGATCTTCTTTGAACGTCACGTCGACCACGGCGATGCGGCGCGAGATGCCGATCTGCGGCGCAGCCAGGCCTACTCCGCGGGCGGCATACATCGACTCGAACATGTCTTCGACGAGTTTCTTTAGTTCTTCGTCGAACACCGTTACTTTCTCGGCTGGCTTCTCGAGAACTGGGTTTCCGAATTTAACGATGGAATAGATCATCTAGGCTTAGGTCAGTAGTCTTTGAGCTGCTGGCGATAACCTTGGAAGTTGCGCAATGTCTCTCCCATGGAGTCGCCGCCGAATTTATCGAGGGCGCAGCGGGCTAAAGTAAGAGCGACCATGGCTTCCGCGGCAACTCCGGCCGCCGGCACCACACAAACATCGGAGCGCTCATACGCTGCACTTACAGGCTGGCGAGTCGAGAAATCCACCGACTGAAGGGGGCGGCGCAGAGTGGAAATCGGCTTGAGATAGCCGCGCATACGAATCTCTTCTCCATTGGAAACGCCGCCTTCGATTCCTCCCGCATTGTTTCGAGTACGGGTGAATGCGGTGAAAGTCGACGGCTCACCATAACCAATTTCGTCATGAACTGTAGAACCAGGTGACGCAGCGGCAGAAATGCCCGAGCCGATCTCAACTGCCTTCACGGCTTGTAATGACATGACGGCGCCGGCCAGCAGAGCGTCGAGCCGCTCATCCCACTGCGCGTAAGTGCCGAGGCCCGGCGGAACTCCGTGGACCACCACCTCGAAGACTCCTCCTACTGAATCACCAGTCCTGAGAACCTTATCCACTTCGTCTTTCATGCGCTGTTGCGTTTCCGGGTTGGCGCAGTTCAGAAGAACTTCCTCCTGCAGATACAGAGATTGAATCTCGTGCCACGGTATTTCTTTGTTCAGGGATGCGCTACCAACTGCAACGACGTGGCTGAGTACTTCGACGCCGAGCTCGCGCAAAAAAATCTTGGCGAGTGCACCAATGGCAACGCGCGCTGCCGACTCACGAGCTGAGGCGCGCTCCAGAACATAGCGAGCTTCGGGAAAGTTGTATTTGAGAGCGCCGGCCAGATCAGCGTGCCCGGGACGGGGAGAAGCGACGCGCTTGTAGCGGGCAGGATCGCCTGCCCCGACGGAAAGAGATTCCTGCCAGTTCTTCCAGTCTCGATTTTCCAGCTGAACGGAAATCGGTGAACCAATCGTCATGCCGTGACGAACACCGGAAAGAATATGAGCGGTATCACGCTCGATCTTCATGCGCCCACCGCGGCCGTAGCCCTGCTGCCGACGCCAGAGTTCCCGGTCGAGAAAATCCTGGTCAACTTTAAGCCCCGCGGGCAGGCCCGACAGGAAAGCGACCAAGGCTTCGCCGTGAGATTCTCCTGCAGTGAAATAGCGCAGCATGAGTTGCTCGATTTTACCTGATACCGCGCTTCACCGGAGTGACACGGGGTTGAGAAAGGAGTGACAATTTACGAAAGAGTCGCCGAGAAGAAGATCGAAAAAAGTGAGATCCCGCGATTTTTCTTTCCCCGGAGCGCACGGATGCGTGAATGATTGGTACAATTGAGATTACGCCATTAATTCGTAATCGTTCTAGGTAGTTCCACTTAGCAGTTCGCGTCACTTCGCAAAACTTCTGGCCAAACTAAGGAGGACTGTGTGCCCCCACGCACAGAACCACGGGAAATAGTTTTTCTTCCCGAGAGGAAGATTCGCTGTGTGCTCGTCTACGACCATGTCTTATTCCGGCAGGGCCTGAGGCGATTGTTGGAGGACGAGCCTGATATTGAAGTGGTCGGCGAGGCCGGCAATGCGGCGGAGTGCTTGCGCCGCGTTTTTGAATCGCGGCCAGATGTGGTCATCGCGGATGCCGATACGTTCGGGCTGTCCGCAGTCGATTCGGAGATCGTGCTGGCTCGGGAATCGCCGCAAACCAAGGCTGTCTTCTTGAACCTGCAGGAACAGAACGGTTCGACGACTGGCGGGATTCGTGCGGCGCGGCAAACTTCTTCGGAAGAATTAATCAAGATCATTCACGACGCGTGTCAGTGGAGCGGAATGAATTACGGTGAAGTTTCCCTGAGTAGGTCTCCCCAGCGTGCTTCCGAAACCCTCTTCGAGCAAAAACGGACCCTTACCGCCCGCGAGCGCGAGGTGCTAAAGTTGCTGGCTGAAGGAAGAACAGTGCGTGCAGCAGCGGCAATTCTGGGGTTGAGCACCAAGACCGTGGACGCTCACAAATTCAACCTGATGCGTAAGCTCGGCATCCACAATAAAGCGGAAATGGTGATGTGGGCCATCCAGCAGCGCGTGGTAAAGATTCCGGCCAACTTCTAAAGAAACGTTGCGGAAGAATTCCGACCGGACGTTTACCCGGCGCTAGCCGCCGCAAGGTCTGCAAGGCTGGAAACTTCCAAGTCTGGCCTTCCTTTGGCGGATTTCACTGCACCCACTCCGGCTTGCGGCGAAGGGCGGTTCACCCAGACAGTGGCAAGGCCAAGCGACTGCGCCGGGATCACGTCGTGATAAATGCTCTGGCCAACGTGGAGAATGCGGTTCGCGGGAATGCCGATGCGGCTCAATGCGAGTTCGAAAATCTTCAATGACGGCTTGTAAGCTCCCGCTTGCTGCGCCGTGATGACGTGGTCAAGTTTCCCTCCAAGCTGCGGCCGAGTGGTGGCGAAAAGGTCGTCGTCCACATTGGAAATCACGGCTAATCGAAAACGGCTGTGCAGCAATTGGAGTGCGGCTACAGTGTCGGGCCACGGTTTCCAATCTCGCAGCGACTCGGGCAGGGAGCGGACTTCCTCATTGGTAGGTATGAATCCGAGCCGTTTCCCGAATTGCCGCACTACGGACTGAAGAACTTCGCGATAGGGTCGATACTCTCCCGCCTCGGCGCTAGCTTCGAAGTCGCCATAGAGCTTAAGGATCATCGCATCGTCGATCTCTTTGTTCGTGCGATGCGCTGCTAGGATGCGATGCAGGCAACCGAGGATCCCCTCCTCCCAATTGATGAGCGTCCCATAACAATCGAAGGTAAGGATTTCGAAGCGGCTGAAGTCAAGCATGGTCGATACGTTCTCTATCCGCGAAAACTACGTTTTGAGTCCGGGTAGCATCGGAGCTTCCTCGCGGACTTCGCCGGTTTCTCCCGCTTCGGCTTCAACTTCGGTAGCGGCGGAAGAATCCTCAGCAGGCGTCGAAGTCTTGGGGGTAAGAAACTTGGTGCTGTTCAGCAGGGGGCGCCCGAGCGATGGATTGTAGCTTGTCCAGGAACTTTCCAGGTCGGCCTCGCGTTCGAAGTGGGCGCGCATGGCCTCCATTTTGGAGTCGAGATCGTCCATGTAGTGCAGCAGCAAAGCTTCGGGAAACATCGGCAGCTTGGGCGACCCGAATTCGTATTCGCCGTGGTGGCTGATGATGAGATGCTCGATCAGAGTTTTGAGTTCGGCAGGAAACCCCGGGAAGAGAGCCAGCTTCGCCTGCAGCATTTCGAGTTCGATGATCATGTGCCCAAGAAGCTGGCCGCGCGTCGTATAGGAAAATGATCGGTTGTAAGTCAGCTCGTGAATCTTGCCGATGTCGTGCAGAAATGCGCCGGTGAGGAGCAGGTCGCGGTTGACCTGAGGATAGTTCCTGCAAACCAGATCGCACGAGCGAAAGAGCGAGACCACATGATCGAGCAAGCCGCCGATATACGCGTGATGCAACGTCTTCGCCGCGGGAGCATTGCGATAGGCCGTAGCGATTTCCGGATCGGACATGAAAGCCTGTATCAGAGACTTGAGATGAGGATCGCGGAAGGACGCGACGAAATCGATGAGCGTCTGCCAGAGTTCATCGATATTCCGCGTGGTCTTCGGCAGATAATCCGAGAACTCAATTTCCGATTCGCCCAGTTTGCGCAACTTGTGGATCGTGAGCTGAAATCGGTTCTTGTACTTATTGACGAGGCCCTTGACCTTGAGGAAATCGTCCTGCTCGAAAGCATTCAGCACCTCCTCCACGTTGTCCCACATCTTGGCTTCGAGATGTCCGCTGCGGTCGCCCAGGGTCAACGCGAGATACGGCTCCCCGCTCTTCTTAGGCTTGATTTGCTTGCTGACCACCACAAAGTTGGAGGTAACGATCTTGTTTTCGTGGCGGACGCAGTCGCAGATATAGAACTCTTTCATTCGTTGTATCAGTGTAAATCAGAAGGCACGAAGGTGCTGCAAAGCATGCGGCATGCTGCGCCATCCTGGTGCGGCCGAGACGATTCTTGGCCTTAGGTGCCACTTCTCACTAGAAACTAGATCGGCACACCCAGCATCTTCTTTTTCTTCTTCTTCAGTTTCTTGGTGTCAGACGTTTTGGCACTGGCGGTTTCGATTGGCTCCGTCTGATTCGCGCTGCGGCCGGAATCGACGTAGCCTTCGTTGACTTTGATGTAGGCTTCTTCCCGCAGCTTGGTGAGGAAGGCGCGCAGCGCGGGCTGCAGCTTCTGGTAATACAGCGCATCCTGAATCTTGGGCTCGGCCTCTTTTAACGACGGAATTCCCGCCATCTGGTGGTCGCTAACTTTCAAGATGATGTAACCCTGCTTGGTGCGGGTCACTTCGGTGACCTCGCCGGCTTTCATGGCGAATGTCTTCTCTTCTATCTCCTTGGCGAGAGTGCCACGTTTAAACGCGCCAAGATCGCCGCCTGCCGCCGCCGAAGGGCCTTCGGAATATTTCTTGGCGATGTCTTCAAAGCTGGCTCCGGCGCGAATCTGTTTCAGCAGATCGTTGGCCTTCGCTTCGGCTGCCGCCAGAGCCGCAGTCTGCGCAGCCTGTTTGTCAGCCTCGCTGGCGGCATCTTGATTCTGCGAACTGTCTCCGCCCGCCGCGGCCGGTTTGTCGGCAGCCGTCTTTGCCGGCGCGATTAAGATTTCGCTCAGCTTGATCGATTCCGGCCGCTCCATTTCACTCTTGTGCTCCTCATAAAATTTCTGCTCTTCGTCTTTTGTGATGCTGAGGTGAGAACCGACTTCTTCTCCAATCACTTTCTGCGTGATGATCTGGTTTCGCATGTTCTGTTTGAAATCTTCGTAGGAAATCCCCTGAGACGTGGCGGCTTTCTCAAGCTCTTCCATGGTCTCCAGCTTCATGTCCTTGCGCATCTGGTCGAGGCGCTTGATCAGGTCGGTGTCGCCCGTAATTCCTAGGTCTTTGCCTTTTTCGAGAAGCAGTTGCTGGTCGATCAGGTCGCGCAGAACATCCTTTTCGCGCTCGGCATAAAGCTTGTCCGCGTTGGCAGCGTCTTGCTGCTTGACGTCGTCCTTGAGCTGGTCTTTGCTGCGCATGTATTCCGAGCGGGTGATGATTTGGCTGTTCACGCGCGCAATGATTTCTTCCACCACCTGGCCAACCACAAAAGTTGGCAGGCACGCCATGGCGATGAGTACCAGCAGCAGTTTTTTCATAAGGTTTTCGGGGGTGGCCACGACGATCCTGCGGCGCAAACCTTGCGATATTTTACTACTTCCGCGCAGAACTTGGGTGCGCCGTGGGTAGGGGCGTTACATGGTTCGCGCCAAAACCAAAGCAGTCATATCGTCCGGAACAAGTGGATCGCAGGTAAATTCGCCGACGGAATTCAAAATGGCCGCGCTGATGGTCTGGGCGTGCGTCGAAGGTTCAAGGTGCAAGCGCTCCTTGACCCGCTCCAGGCCAAATTCCAAGTCTTCGTTTTTATCGTCTTTGCACTTGCCTTCAACCACTCCTCGCGAAACCAGCAACAGAACTGCGCCCTTTTCCATGGCCACAGTGGGTGCATCGCTCGTAGCATGCGAGAACAACCCTAGGGGCAAGCCTGTGGAAGCCAGCTCGGTGATGGTTGTGCTGTCGCGCAGGAGTCCGGGAGTGTGTCCGGCGTTGGTATAGCAGAGCGTGCCGAATTTCTCGTGATAGCAGCCAATGAACGCGGGGCACGAGTGAACTCCCTTGGCAGCTTCCATCACCCCGCGATTGAGCTGCAGACAGAGATTGACCATGGCTTCAGCTTCATTGATATCGGCGCCGGCAAAAAGAGACGCTCCGGACGTTCGAAAAATCTTTTGTGCCGCGGAGAGGATCGACTGGTTATTCTCGCGGCGTCCGGCAACGTCAAGCAAGCCAAATAATATTCGCTCTGGGCTTACTCGCAGCGAGTCGTAGAAATCACCAGCAACTCGCTTTCCGTAGGTGGTAGCGGCAATCTCAGCCCCGTCGATCGGCGGGAACTCGCCGGGAACGGCCTCCAAAGCCGGTAGAGACTCGGGCGATCGGGAGTGGAAGAGGGGGCACATTCGCTGGCTAGGGCAAAACCGAAACTAGCATAAGCGGCGGCGCGGAGCAAATCGGCAAATCAGTTCTAGTCGCCGTACTTATCGCTTAAATATTTACCGAGATCGCTCTCAAGCTGGCCGTAGTCGGAATGAACGGTTGTGCGCAGGGCCGCTTCGGCCGAACTCCCCCGACCAAGAAGTTGCAGAATCCGCTGGATGTCGCCCATGCCATATGCGTCGTTAATGTAAGAAACCGCCGCTAAAGATTCAGCGTACGCCACATAGGCCTCGGCGCCGGAGAAGCGCATGAAACTGCCTTCCAGCACGTTGAGCGGAATATTATGTTGAGATTTGAACAACTGAGCTAGCTGCCGCCCATCGCCGCCCAGGGATTTCGGCTCAAGCAGCTGTGCAACTCCTTCGTGCAACCATGGCGGGCAGCGTCCCGCGGAAATCTGATTGATGAAAGAATGTGCCAACTCATGCTTCAACACCCGCGCCAGCTCGGGCGTCACGGAACTGAGGCCGCTGATTGGAATGCGGAGCTTGCCATCGTTAAGCGCCCCAGACCAGGAAGGCGCGCGCGTCACATCGAAGAAAGCCTGTTCGGTATAAAGCGTTACAAGGATATTGTCGCGAGGCGGAGTGCCTAGGTCGCGCGACAGGTCATCGTAATCGGCCTCTAGCGCAGACAGAATCTGCCCACGGAACGTTTCGGAAGTCTGTTTCCCCTCGTAATGCATCACGAAATGACTGCTCTCGCGCTGGGCGAAATCAGTCTCCGCATTTTGCTCGCGCTCGGCCTTGGCAAGATACTGCTGCACCGTCGCATCCGGACGCAGTTCAAGCGACCGCTTCCAGGAGACAATGGCGTCTTTAGTTCGGTCGCACGCCTGCTGCGCATAACCCAGCACGGTGTAAGCATCGGGCGAATCCGGAGCCGCAGCCACAGCCCGCTGCGCGTAGGTGAGCGCCTGCGAGGGATTCCCGGTCCGCACCATCGACGCTGCGTAATAAATAAGGACGGTCGTGTTCTCCGGTTGAAAGTGGAGAGCGCTGTCGAAGTAACGGCGGGATTCGTTGATGTTCCCGCGGTCGAACTCAAACTTGCCAGCGATGAAGTCCGCCGTCGCGGCGAGTTCGGCGTTTCCTTTGCCTTCCAGTTTCCCTAAAGCATCCGAGTCGATTTTTCCATCTTGAATGATTGTTTTTGGCAGGTCGCCTTCATTGGCCAGCGTATTGACAGGTGTGAACGAAGGCAGATCGGCAACCCCGCCGCCAGTTGTTGCCGAAGCGGTTCTGATCGCTGGCATGCCGCCCGCTTCGACCCGCTCGACCGAGCTTTTCGGGATAGCATAGCTGTCGTCGCCAATGTCGTATTCATAGCGGTTGCCATTTTCGCGGACGTGGTCGGCGAGGATGGTCCGGCCATTCTTCAAGTGAATGGTGTCCGCCGAAGTTGTGGCGCACGCGAGCGTTATCCACGCCGATATTGTTACGAGGGTAGTGACACGAAACCGCATTGAAGCGCATTCTAGCAACAGACGAAGCGGACCTATACGTGACCAAAGTGTCGATTCCATTCCGCAGATATTGGATTGCGCTGGCTGCATGCGCGGCAATTTTGCCCGGTGGCCTCGTCGATTGTGCGCTGGCGGAGACGCCGAAGCTGGGACCCGCGCAGTCTCTCTATGCGCAACTAAGCAGCGTGGGCCTTGATCCCAGCCGTGTCTTCAAAGTGCGCGACGCGGCCATTGATCGCTCTGCGATCCACATCACCTTGGAAGATGGAAACATCGCCTTCACTCAGGACGTGATGGGCAGAATTACCGGGGCCTTTTTTGAAGGCGACGGAGAAGTGCTGCTGGCTCCTCCCAGCGAAGTGGAACGCCAATCGATGAGCCTGTTCACCGGTATGGCAATTCTGGAGGAGCGCTTCAGCTCCGCCTACTTTCGCTTCAACGACAACACTGCCACCGAGCTGCAGCCCGGCCTGAGAGCTCCCGATGATGCCAAGGAGTTTGCCGACCGGTGGAATATGACGGCGCGAAATCTGGCGCAAACAGACGCGATGAGGCTGCTCGTCGATTTCAGCAAAATGCTGCCGGTCGCGGGCGCGAATGTCCCCGAGAATCCTCCGGCGGCAAATGCTGTCGATCCCGAGGATCGCATGTTGCACATCCGGCTGCAGGGAAACAAGCTAGGAGCCTTCGACATTTTTTTCGACTCGACGGCAGGGGAACAAGTTCAAGCAGGCCAAGTGAGGACTACGGAAACCGGGGCCGTGTACTACGATTCGTGGACATCATTTTCGACGACCCCAGTCTCCAGTGAATCGAGAAAAAAACGACCGTCGCGGGAAGAGATTCCTCAAACCGTGCCGCCAGAAGCCGGATCGCGGGAAGATCCTATTTCCGTTCGCAGCTACGTGATCGATGCAACGGTGAAACCGCCCAAAGAGCTTGATGCGGAGGTGAAAGTGAACCTCGATGTCGAGCACGGCGGGCCGCGCTGCCTGGTGTTCGAGCTGTCGCGCTTCCTGCACATTCAAACTGTCGAGGCCAACGGGCATGAGGTAGAATTCATCCAGAACCCGCCGGTCGAAGGCACGCGCTTGGCCCGCAGCGGCAATGACGTCGTGGCTGTGATTCTGCCGGAACCGGCGCGCAAGAGACAGGAAATCACTTTGCGCTTTGTCTATGCCGGAGATGTGCTGGCAGAAGCCGGCAAAGGCCTGCTTTACGTTGGCGAGCGCGGAACCTGGTATCCGAATCGTGGTCTGGCCATGGCCGATTTCGATCTCACCTTTCACTATCCCGCGGGTTGGACATTGGTGGCGACCGGCAAACCCGGCCCGATATCGAAGCCGCCTGCGTCTCCACAAACAGTGTCTCCATCAGCAGAAGCGCAAAATGCGGCAACCGAGCAAGTTGGTCGCTGGGTTTCGGAACGTCCCATACCCGTGGCGGGGTTCAATCTCGGCAGGTATGTTCGAGTTGCCGCGCCGGCTGGAAATGTGATGGTCGAAACTTACGCTACGGTCGGAGTGGAAAAAGATTTTCCCCGGCCTCCACCACCCCCAATTCCACCCGATACCCCGCATCTACGGCCCCGGGCAGTTTCGCCGCTGAATGTCGCGCCGACCCTGTCTCAGCCTCCGGTTTCGCCGGCACAAAACGCAGCAGCGGTTGCCGAGGTCACCGCCCGCGCGATTCGTTATTTCGCGGAACGATTCGGTCCATTCCCATACAGCCAACTGGTTTTGACTCAGTTGCCAGGGCGCGAGAGCCAGGGCTGGCCCGGCTTGATCTTTCTTTCCTCTTACGCCTTCATGACTCCGCAGCAGAACGAAGAACTCCATATGGATCCTGCGCGAATCTTGATGGTGCAACAGGTCCCCGCGCATGAGGCTGCACACCAATGGTGGGGCGATCTGGTGCTGTGGAGCACTTATCGCGACCAGTGGTTCTCCGAGGGCTTGGCCAACTATTGCGCGCTGATGATGCTGCAGGAGAAAAATCCGGCGGCCTTTCACAAGGTGATGGAAAGATACCGGGAAGATCTTCTACAGAAAAATAAAGATGGAAACCTCCCGAAAGACGCTGGCCCAGTTACGTTGGGCAGCCGGTTACTGTCGTCTCGCTTTCCCGGAGGATATGAAGCGATAAGTTACGGTCGCGGGACGTGGCTGTTCCACATGCTCCGCTCGATGTTGCAGGATACTGCGTCAGAGGCTGGACGAAAGGAGTCGGGCCACGGCGTCGCAGAGGAACCATTCCTGCGATCGCTGCGCAAGCTGCGCCAGCGTTACGAGGGGAAAGCGGTTACCACTCGCGAACTGCTCGATGTGTTCGCCGAAGACCTGCCGCCGTCGTTGCGCTACGAAGGCAAGGCATCGCTGGACTGGTTTCTCGAAGGATGGATCAACGGAACCGCGTTGCCTCGGCTGGAGTTGCAATCTGTTAAATTTCTCCCGAAGGCCAACGCCACTGTCGTGACCGGCGTGATACGCCAAAAAGACGCGCCCGGAGATCTGGTCACCTCCGTTCCCATCTATGCGGTAACATCCGGCAAGGTCCCGGTATATGTGGGCCGCGTGTTTGCCGATGGCGCCGAGTCGTCGTTTCGCGTCTCTGCGCCACTCGGAACCCACAAACTCTTACTCGATCCAAACGAAACGATCCTGACCAGTCCAAAATAGACGCACAAAAGTGCAGGCTGCTCGGAGTGCCAGGACTCTCTCTGTGTCTGCTGCTCTCTTCCCGCTTCAGAACCATTTCCCACCGCAAATGCCAGAACGGGCGGCGCGACTTGCCAGCATCGTCCACAGACAGCCTGACTGAAAGAGCATGTCGTGCCAGGCGCATCATTCGCGACGAATTCAGGGAACCGCATGATGGCTACTCATGTGCTCACCTACCCAGATAAGACGTAGGTAATTAAATTTGAACTCTAACGAAACCGCAGCCGGCGCAGCCCAGATGGACCGCGATGAGAATGCGACGGACATCGCGTCCGTGGCAGCAGGGGACGCGATCATCCGTGTGCCCTTTTCTGAAGAAGGTCAGGCAGGAGGCGCGGAAACCATCCTCCTGGTGGAAGATGAGGAGTTTGTAAGAAAAGTAACCAGCGAAGTGTTGGAGTCAGCGGGCTACCGGCTCGTCAGTGCCAGATGTGCGGCAGAAGCATTAGAGGCTCAGCGCACATGCCCAGAGCCAGTCGACTTGCTTCTTGCGGATCTCGTATTGCCCGGAACGAGTGGTCATCAGCTAGCCCATGAATTCGCAGGACTTTGCCCGCACGCGCGAATTCTGTTGATGAGCGGCTATGCGGAACAACTGGCTTTGAGTGGTTTGTCAGCTCACAGCAGAGACTGCCTGGCCAAGCCCTTTTCCACTCGCACCTTATTGCGAAGAGTGCGCCAAGCGTTGGATAAGTATCCAGTTGATTTGAGAGCGCCGGCTTAACTGGCGCTGGTTCGAATTGCTCGCTCTTCGTGATAGCATGCGGCGTGCAGAATCTCATTTGGTATTTGGCCCAACGGCACAACGCGGTCGAGTATACCCATCTCCGCGCACACTCGAGGCATACCATAGACCGCACAACTCGCCGCGTCCTGGCCAAGCGTGAAGCCGCCTTCGCGATGAATGGCGCTCATACCCTGTGCACCGTCTGATCCCATGCCGGTCATGATGACTCCCATGGCTTGAGAATGAAATGCAAGTGCGACCGACTGCATCATGATATCGACTGACGGAATGTGTTGTTGATCCTCGCGTTTTTCCGAGAGGAAGATCACGGTTCGCGATTCAGTGGGGCGGATCACTCTCAGGTGTGATCCCGCCGGAGCAATATAGACGACGCCGGGTTGAACCAGTTCACCGTGCGATGCCTCGCGGATCGAAATCGCGGAGAGTTTGTTAAGCCTCTCGGCAAAAGGAGTGGTAAAACCTGGCGGCATGTGCTGCACAACAACTACCGGAACCGGCAGGTCCGCCGGAAGTGTAGGGAGAATCTCCTGCAAGGCATTTGGACCGCCAGTGGAAATCCCGAGTGCAACGAGCGCCGCGGGCTCGTTTAGTTTCCGCGCCGGCAAGTCCACCGTTCGAGGAGGCTTCCGCGAAAGCGGCAGACGATCTCTTGAACGCCGCGATTCTGCGGCCGCTTTGATTTTGGCGACCAGCTGTTCTCGAATGTGAAGAATGTCCAGCGATGAGGGCGAGAGTTGTTTTGGCACATAGTCGAAGGCCCCAGCCTCGAGGGCGTTCAGCGTAATTTCCCCCTCTTTCACGGTTGCCGAACTCACCATAATGACCGGGCGTGGAAACTGCGCCATGATGCGGCGTAGCGTCTCCAACCCGTCCATGCCCGGCATCTGCATATCGAGTGTTACCACGTCCGGATCGAGACTGGCCACTTTTTGCAAGCCCTCCGCACCGCCGCTTGCGGTGCCAACAATCCACAGATCGGAGTCGGCGGTAAGCATGCGTGACAGCGCCGTCCGCATGAAGGCGCTGTCGTCGATAATGAGCACTCGTATCTGGGAGACCTCGCATTGGCCGTTCATGTGCGGTAAATCGCCTGCACTACGTTGTGCACCTCATCCATGTAGCAATCCAGTTCGAAGGTGAGACGGGCCCAGTCAAAGCGTTTTAGCGAAGGCGAACTTTTTGCGAGGATGGCGAACCCTGCGTCATCGAAAAGATTCACCTGTTGTTGCTCGAGATAGCCGTAATTCAGACCACTCATACGGCAGAGCAAGTCGGCGATGTGCACCAGAGCTACTAACTCAGGGTTCTGAGACGCTTTCTCGGGCGAGTGATGAAACGACACGACCTCAATCAGATTGGGGGCAAGGTTCCAATGTTCCGCGAGAAGGCGTCCGCTGTCGCAGTGGGTAAACCCAAGCGATCGCTCCTCACCCACATGCAGCGGAATCCCTTCGGCTTTAGCGATCTCAAACGCGGCGCGGAACTCCTGGGGCAGAGCCCAGAGGTTGACGATGATTCCCACATCATGAAGCAGTCCCGCAAGATACGCATTTCCGGGATCGCCTAATTTGAGCTGGCGTGCGAGATGGCGGCAAACCAGAGCGCATCCCAGGGAGTGCTCCCAGAAAACCACGGGATCGAGTTTTTCCTTGTCTCTCGGGAGCAGGTTGAGCACCCCGCATGACATGGCGATATCGCTAACATGGTGGAAGCCCAGGCTGACTACCGCGCCTCGCAGCGTTTCCACTCGCTGCCAGCGGCCGAAAAGCGGAGAGTTTGCCATTTGCAGACACTGCGCTGCCAGCGACTTGTCCTGTGCCAGCAGGTCTGTGACCTCTTGTACGTCGAATTGATCGACCGGCTGCTGCAAGTGCTGTATCAAAGGAACCAGGACGGCGGGAATGGTCGGCATCTGCCGCAGTCCTTCCAGGCGCTGCAGCAAAATCTTTTTGGTTGCGGGTGCGGTGGTCACGTAGTTTTCCTCCCCGCGCCATTCCCTTTCACGTAGGCCGTAGTTCCCGGTAAGTGGACCAGTTGAAAGTCATCGTTGATGCCGAAAAGCGATTCCGACTGTCCGAGAAAGAGGTATCCGTGAGGCAGAAGATTGGCAAAGAAATGCTGGACGACGCGGCTCTTCGATGTCAGATCGAAGTAGATGAGCACGTTGCAGCAGAACACTGCGTCCAAACTCTTCATGAAGGTCATACGTGAATCGTCGGACAAGTTAAGGCGAGTGAAATTGACGTTAGTGCGGACTCGCTGAGACACCTGCAACTGATCGCCGTATGGAAGGAAGTACCGCTCCTTGTAAGTCGGCGTAAGGTGGCGTGTGCTGTGACTGCCGTAGACGGCCTGTTTGGCGTGCGCCAGGGAGCGCTCGTTCAGATCGGTGGCGAGAATCTCAATATTCCAATCCTTGAGCCGGTCGGCCGCCTCCTCCAGCAACACCATTCGAAGCGTGTAGGGTTCTTCTCCGGTGGAGCAGCCGGCGCTCCAGATGCGCAGGCGCCGAATGGGAAGATCGCATTTCGCCTCGATAATCTTCGGAATCACAACTCGCCGTAAAGCATCCAGTTGCGGCTGATTGCGGAAGAAACATGTTTCTCCAATGGTGATCTCGTTCAGCAAAGCGGTCAGTTCTGCTTGCCGAATGGAACGGATCGTGAGGCACTCGAAATACTCCCGTAGCGTGGCCACCTTGAGCTCCGTCATACGGCGGTGACAGCGATCTTGCAGCAGGCTGAGCTTGTTATCCGGGTGAAAGATTCCTGCGACTTGGTAGATCAGGTCGCGAATGGAAACCAGATCGGGTTCCGGAGTTGCTGGCGTGCCGCGCGCAGGTTGCGGCGAGGGCGCTGTCGTCAAGAGAGTACCTTTCAGATCGCTGGCCTGGTTGCGCCCTCCGGATTAAGCCAAACAAACACACAAATACGTCGCTACGCCGGACACGCGCCATCCATGAACTCCATCGGCAGAAGGCGGTCACACTTTACGTGGCGGGCGATCGAGAGGAATGAATCAAGCCTTCGCCGTGATTGGGTCTGGCAACTGGAATGACTACCGGGTCAGGGGTACCGATGGGGACGGCTTGGCCGCGGAGTCGGTCGCGGACATCGAGAAAACTTCCAAGGCTTTCGCGGCCAGAATCACGATATCCACCCTTCTATTCTGTGCGCGACCGTTAGCAGTGAGATTGCTCGCGACCGGGTGATACTCCGCATAGCCGGCGGCGGAGAGCCGTTCCGGCCCGAAGCGATGATTAATGATCAGGAAACGAACTACTTCCGTGGCCCGAGCCGTCGAGAGCTCCCAATTCGAAGCTATTTGGAGAGTGTGAATCGGCTGGTTGTCGGTATGTCCTTCAATGCGCAGGCGACAGGTACGCACGGCTAGGATCGAAGCGATCCTGTCGAGGGCTGGCAACGACTCAGGCTTGATGGTTGTGGAACCGCTATTGAAGAAACCAAATTCTTTCAAACTCACGACCAGGCCCTCGGTCTCGCGATGCAGCGCTACCTGATTGAGCGAGATTTCATCGTGCAAAGCCTCTCGCAGTTCGCTCTGTAGCGTATTCAGGTCGACCTGATCGCGAGCCACAACCGGATCCACGGGAGGAGAATCTGTACGTCCCGTTTCAGTTTTGTTCTTCATTTGCTCAATGGCTTGCACGGTGCTGAATGGCATCGGCTTGTTGCTATTCAGCGGAGTCTGCGTGGTAGCTGCCGGGAAGACACCCATCTCTTGGAATGCAACCTGGATGCTCATGGCCACTCGGCCGGCTTTCCGTTTGTCCACTTGCGAGGACGCGTAGAGAACTACAAAAAAAGCGAAGAGTAGAGTAATGAAGTCGGCGTAAGAGACCAACCAGCGTTCATGGTTCGAGTGCGGACGATGGCGCTTGCGGCGGCTCATTTCTCTGCCACTTCTTCATGAGGGGATTGGTTCGATTCAACCAAAAAGCCTAGAAGCTTGGTCTCTAACATTCGGGGGTTCATGCCTTCCAGAATGGAGGCCACACCTTCAAGGGTCATCTCCCGCATGATTTGCTCTTCACGAATGCGCAGCTTCATCTTTCCCGCGATCGGCAAATAAAGAAGATTCGCGGAAGCCACGCCATAGATCGTCGCCACGAACGCGACCGCAATTCCTTTCCCGACTTCGTCGATCTTATCCAGATGCTGCATGACTTGAATCAGTCCCAGCACTGCTCCGATGATGCCTACGGTGGGAGCGAAGCCGCCCGCGGACTCGAATACCTGGGGCACCTGTTCTTCGTACTCGGCCTGATTGTCGAGTTCCAACTCCATAATCTTGCGGAGCTCCTGCGGTTCAGTCCCGTCCACGGCCAACATTAAGGACCGCTGCAGGAATGGATCTTCAATCTCCGGTAATGCGGCGTCGAGCGAAACGATGCCGTCGCGCCGCGCTTTTTGCGCAAACTTCACCAGCTCACGAATCATGTCCTCCTGATTGCGTTCGGGATTAACGAAAACCGTACTTAGCTGCCGAAAAGCAAGAATAATGACGGGCAACGGGAACTGCAGCATCACGGCTCCGAGCGTGCCCCCAAATACGATCATTGCAGCAGTCGGTTGCAGGACCTGCCCAAGGTTGCCGCCTTCGAGTACCAGGCCCAGGAGAATCCCGCCGAGAGCTAGAACGATCCCGCCAAGGCTGGCTTTGTCGATGCTCACCTCGTGGAACCCGTTTTGCCGGCATCGGAACTTTGCCCAGGAAGCAGAGTGTGCGAAGCGGAGCTATCCCAGCCAAACGTCAAACCCTGCAAAACCGAACGCCGAAACTCAATGAGCCGTGCCAGAACTTCCTTTGGACTCTCGCGCACTACGATTTTCTCTCCGGTGACGAGCGTGATCAGGGTGTCGGGAGACTGCTCGATGAATTTGATGAGGTCGGAGTTGACGGTGAGGACTTGGTTGTTAAGACGCGTGAGCTGGATCATGTTCTCCCTTGTCTTCGCGCGCCCGTCAGATTCTTTGGAGACGCACAGGCTTCTACGGGGATGTATCGGCGATGGGGCGTTGAGAATTACTGTGCACGCACAATCGCTTCGTTACTGAGGGTCTAAGCCCGACAGGTACTACCAACGAGCACCGGTACTAAAGCGGGAACGAGGATTGCCGATGGAGACAAAGACAAGCGATTCGGGTTCCGTAAGCATGAAGTGGAACGAGAACTCAGCAGAGATTCACCCGCTGAGGAGACGGTCCAAAGTAGCGGGACCAACTCAAACAAAGGAGAAACACAATGCCTCTCGGTATCCTGTATAACATTCCGTCCCTCGCGGCAGAAAGCCAACTAACTCTGACGAGTGACGCCCTGAACTCGACACTGGAACAACTGTCTTCAGGGTCACGCATCAACACCGGCGCAGACGATGCCGCCGGACTGGCCATTGCCAATGGGTTACAGGCTAACGTTTCCGCCCTGACCCAGTCCGTTAGCAACGCCAACAACGGCATCGGCGAATTGCAACTCGCCGACGGCGCTCTCGCCCAGGTCACCACCCTGCTCAACCGCGCCGTTACGCTGGCTACCGAATCGGGCACGGGCACTGTCTCCAACGGGCAACGAGTCGCGATTCAGGCGGAATACTCGTCCATCCTCACGGAAATTAACTCCATCGGCACCAGCACCACCTTCAACGGCCAGGCGATATTCCAGGGCGGCGCAACGCCCAATACCAACGCCGTTGACAGCCCCGGGACCGGCACGCTGCAGCTCAACGAGGGCTTGACGGCTGGCAGTACAACTACGATCTCAGCGGGTGGAGCGGCCTTCACCTTCACAGCCGCCAACACGGGTCAAGTGACCACCAACCAGGTAACGAGCGCTGCCACAAACCTGACGGCCGGTACCGCGCTAGCCTCGGGTGCAATCTTGACCGTGACTCGCACAGGCGGCACCACCACGTATACCGCGAATGCCGCGACCACGGTTGGTAACCTAATCAATGCCATCAACACTGGCACCGGCACCGGCATTACTGTCGCTGTCACCGGCACTCAGACCAGCGGCGGGCTTTCTGCCGTGCTCGCAGGCGGAGCTTTACAGATCAACGATCTCAGCGGCACAGACAGTTTGGCCGTAGCCGAGACTGTCGACCCTAACCTTAACCAAGTACAAAGCACAACCGGAGCACTTACTGCTGCTACCGCTATTACCGCAGGAACGGTTGAAACTGTCCTGCGGAACGGCGTCACCACCACCTACACGGCAGGCACCGCAGCGACGGTCGGACAGTTGATCACCGCACTCACCACCGGTGTCGCAACCGCTGGTACGGTAGGCGGTGCAACCGGTATTACAGTCGGTGGTACGACTCCGACGAGCGATTTTGGAGCCGCTCTGGTGGGCGGATTCCTGCAAATCTCCGATCCTACTAACAACAACACCCTGACCGTGACTGAAAGTGTCCACGCCGACCTTACTGTCGGTCCTGCGGCGCTCGCCCATCCCCTGCAGGATTTTGCGGGCGGATTCGCAAACCCCACAGCAACGACATCCACTGTGCAGAATCTCATCAACGCCATTAATTCCGACACGGTTGTCGGGGCCAAGGCGTCTCTAGTCAACGGACTCTTGCAAGTCACGGATCCCTTCAATCGGGGCAACATCGCGGTCACCACCACCGACACGATACTCGGTGCAGCGGTCGCGGGCGCTCAAACCTCCTTCGTCAATCCCACCATCGGGTCATCGGCCCCTAACGCCAACGAGTTGGTCAGCAATGCCGGAACCACCGGCACCCCGTTGACCACCGCTACCACATTAGCGGCCGGAACCGTCACCAGCTTCACAGCCGGGGGCAAGACCTTTAGCTATACGGCGCCGACCGGGGGGTCCACCATCGGAGCCCTCATCAGCGCAATTGACAATCCTCTCACTGACCCGGCAAACCTGCAGGCTTACATCGGAACCGTGGGTTCGGCTGCCGGACAGCTGGTCGTGGTCGATCCTCTCAACAGCGGCGACCTCGCCGTCGGTCCAACCAATGCCAATACCGCTCTGGGAACTTTCAGCAGTCCGGTAACCACTGCCTCGCCAACCACTAACATCTTCCTGAGCGACTCCACCGCCGTCGGCTCCAGCGAGATCGCGGTAACCATCGGTTCTCTGAATACCGCATCCATCACCAACGGCAGCGGTACGAGCGCCATCAACCTTGCGGCCACCGACCTGAACACTCAGGGGGACGCGCAATCCGCCCTGGCCTTGCTCGGTTCAGCCATCGCGAATATCGCCAGCGTTCGTGGCAACCTAGGTGCGGTCGTCAACCGGCTGACCGCAGCCGGCAACGTCCTCAACAGTCAGGTTTTAAACCTGACATCGGCGGAGAGCACCATCACCTCGGCCGACATTCCAACGGTGGTGGCCCACCTCACCAAGTATTCCATCCTGGAACAGACCGGCATCTCCGCTCTCGCCCAGTCTAACCAGCAACAGCAGCTCGTTTTGAAACTGTTGCAGTAAGTCTGTTCAAGCAAGCCCAACTCGGAGGGAGGCGGTCGAGCCTGCCTCCTTCCGACTCATCCACGGGAGGCTCGAAGATGAGCGTGGGTCCCGCACTTAGGATTCCTGCTTCGGCTGAGACTCAAGCCGAATCGGAAGAAGTGCGCGCGGTCGCTCAAGTTCCCGGTTCAGGCGGAGACTCATACGGGAAACCCGTTCAACTAGAAAACGCTCCCGCAGTGTCGGCTGATCCGCAAGATGAAGTCAAAGTGCAGTTCGAGCCACCGGGCGCGGTCGCAGTTTACCAGTTCGTGAGTCAAGACGGCAGCCTAATTGTGCAAGTGCCGAGCGAACAAATGCTCAACATTGCCCGCGAGATTTCTCAGGCCTTGGGGCTTGGCAGCCGTCCCTAAGAATCGGCCGTGATTGCTAGAGGAGAATGTTTATGGGAGTTAGCTTAAATCCTTCGACCATCCTTTCCGGACAAGGCATAGACGTTGCTAGCCTGGTGCAACAAATTCTCACCAACGAGAGCACCGGCCCATTGTCGGTGTGGCAAAAGCAGGAGACGGCGCTGTCAACCCAGAACGGTTTGTTAGCCGGGATCGAGAACAATCTCACCAGCCTGCGGACCGCCGTCGCCGCGTTGTCTGATCCGACCGGAGCGCTCACCGCCCAGGCGGCAACATCATCGCAGCCCGCAGTACTGACCGCCACGGCGGACAGCACGGCTGTCGCCGGAACTCATACCGTCGAAGTGGACACCCTCGCGACGAACGGGACACTGTATACCAACCCCATCGCCGCCGGGGCCAATACTTCTTTTCTGGTTACCGGACAAACCGGCGACATCAAGCTGCAGGTCGGAGGAGCCACCCCCTTTGACATCCCCATCACCCAAGGCAGCAACGACACACTCACCACCCTAGCCAGCTATATCAATACGCAGAGCTCAGCTAATAATTGGGGTGTGACGGCGAGCGTGGTCAGCGATACCACCGGTTCGCGGCTGGCCCTGCAAAGCCAGAACACGGGCACTGCGGGGGCACTTGCCGTCAGCAACAACACGAACACCAGCCTAACCTTCGCCACCCCGGCGGGTGGCACCAACGCCAGCCTCACCGTCGATGGGGTGCCTTTCAGCAGCACCACCAACACGGTAAAGGGTGCCATCCAGGGGGTCACGCTCAGCCTGGTCAGCCAATCACCCGGCAATCCCGTGCAGTTGAGCGTGGGGCCTGATCGGAACCAGATCACCACCGCGGTCAACAACTTTGTTTCTGCGTACAACACGGTGGTCACCATCAACAATCAGCAATATGCGGTCGATCCCACTGGAACCACCCCCGCTCCGCCTCTGGAGTCGAATCTTTCTTTACGCTCGGTCCAGTCCAGCATCCTGGCGGACGCTGGCTTCTCGATTGCCGGGAACAGCGGCTACGTCAATCTGGAATCGCTAGGCATCAACACCAACAACGACGGCACGCTGACCCTGGGGACCAACGCGGGGGGCCTCACATTTGCCCAAGTGCTGGCGGCCAACCCCACGGTCGTCCAAAATTTCTTCCAGAACGCGTCAGGCACTGGTTTCGCCAACAATTTCAACGCCGATCTGACCAACATTACGAACGTCACTAAGGGACCCTTGAACGCGGAAGTCACGCAGAACGAGGCGGAGCAGCAGGATTTGACCACCACCATCAACAATTTCGAGGTCCAACTTACGGCGCAGTCAACGCAGTTGACGCAGCAGTACGATGCCGTAAACGCTTCTCTGCAGGCCTATCCTCTTCTTCTGCAAGAGATCACCCAGACGCTGGGCACGCTGGGCCAGGGCACTTCCAGCTCCGGCTCGCTGGTCTCAAGCGGACCCACTCTAACTCAGGGGCTGTAACAATTATGGATGCAAGATCTTCGTATCGCGAAACCGCAGTACGGGGCGCAAGCCCCATACGCCTTGTGATCTGCCTGTATGAGCAGGCGATCGAAGACCTTCGCCGCGCCGTCGCCGCTCTGGAAAGAGGCGACATTGAGGCGCGCACTCGCGGTATCAATCATGCTCTCACCGTCATCGCTCACCTGCAGGGTTCGCTCGACATGCAGCGAGGTAGGGAAGTGGCCGCCAACCTCAATCGGTTTTATGGTTTGATCCGCGCTGGTTTGGTTCAGGCCCAGGTCAAGCAATCCACAAGAATTCTCGAAGAACAAATTTCCTTGCTCATCACCATTCATGAAGCCTGGGTAGAGGTGGAACGCATCACGGCCGCACCATCGCTGCAGCTCACAGTGAGTGGGCAGGCTGCAACGGCGCCCTCCGAGGCGCAAATCCCCATCGCCGATTGGAACGCATGATGCCGTCACGGGTTCAAACCTTGCGCGAAGCCAACCACCGCTTGCCGGAATGGCTTGACGTTGTCATCGCCCGGCACGAGCAGGCCGCGGTCGCCACCCCGGAACAGATGTCTGCTTTGCTTACGGAACTGTTGAAGGCAGGCGAAGGGTTACGCGCGGTACCAGTCCCGGAAAAAGGACTCGACCCCGAACTGGACGACGAACTCGACAAGTATCGCCGGAACGTGGAACGTCTTAAACGCATGCTGCCCGCCATTCATAGTCAGCTGCTGGTCGAACGGGCCCGCCTGGAATCCCAGCGGGCGCGCTTGCAAGCTGCCGCCGAATGGGCGTGCGCCTCGCGCCGCACCCTCTAAGGAAAAATCTCCCCTTGCAGCTTGTTCCTTTTTTCTCTCTATAATTCCTATTTCAAATAAGAAAACAGATTGATGTGCGCCGTCTGGCCAATTGTCGTTAGCGTGGCTTGAAGAGAAGTCTCCGCCGTGGTGAGATTGCTGATTACGTTGGGCAGGTCCGCGGCGGCAACCGTATTTTCTTGCTGCGCCAGTTGCACGGTTTCGCCGCTGAGATAAGTCTGCTGCGCGGTGATCTGGTTCAGCGCGTTACCATAGAACACCCGCTGGCTATCGATCGAAGCTGAAGCGTTGCTGACTTCGCTAACTGCGGCGGGAATGCCATTCCCGCTCTCCAGGCCGTTTATCAGATCCTGAATGCCTTGAAACATATCGGTCCCGGACGCGGAAAACAGCTGCGGTCCCGGCAGATTGGTTTGCAGGCTGAAGTGATTTCCTAGAGTAACGCTGTTGACACCGGAGTTCCCCGCATAGGTGACCCCGGAAGGAGAATTCGGATTGAGTACATAAGGGGTGGTTTGAGTGGCGGTTCCCGCGAAGACGTAGTTGCCCTGATAACTTAAATTGGCCAGGCTCACTAGTTGGCTCTGGATGCCGCGCACTTCCGTAGCCAACGCGGTTCGGTCAGAGGCGTTGAGCGTACCATTGGCCCCCTCCACGCCCAGGCTGATCGCCTGCTGCAGTGAAGTGATCACCGAGCTCAGCGTGGAATCCGCATTCTGTATTTCGCTCTGGATACTTCCGCTGCTGCGCTGGAATTGATCTTCCTTGGAGGTTTGATCCGCGTTCTGCACCAGGATTGCGGCTGCGGCGGGGTTGTCGGATGGAACATTGACGCTCGACCCGGTCGAGATCTGTTGCTCGTCGGTATTGATCTCCTGTTGAGTCTGAGCCAGGGCAGCGAGCAAATCAGGATATGGATTGGGATTCACGCGCATAGGATTATCCAGTTAATGTGCCCATTTGGATCACGGCGTTCATCATGTCGTTGATGGTGGTCACTACCTGCGCCGATGCGGCATAAGCGTCCTGAAACTGCACCATGTTGGCCGCCTCTTCGTCGAGATTCACTCCCGAGATCGCAGAGCGCTGGTCGTTCAGTTGCTGCAATACCAGACCGGAAGCGGTCTGTTCCGCGGAAGCGTTGGACGCATCGGTGCCCACGTTGAAGACGATGCTGGAATAATAATTCGTCGGACTCTGGCCGTCGACGATCCCCTGATTGCCCAGCGCATACATGGCTTCGGCATTACCATTGCTTCCCACACTGCCGTCGGAGCTGGCTGCGATCAGGGACGGATCGGTGATGGCTACGGACAAGCTGGCGGCCGCACCCACTCCGTTGACCGGCGGTGGATTGAAAAGGTTGGTGCCAGCCACGCCGTGGAGATCGAACCCGCCCGCTTGCACCGTATTGACCGCTGTTACCAATCCCGAGGCCAGGGTATCGAGCTGCGTCTTAATCGCAGGAATTTCCTGGTCGCGAGCCTGCAGCGTTCCGCCTAACTGGCCGGATGTAATCTGGCTGGTGATGTCGGCTCCCGCCTGCGAATAAACGTCATGGAGGCCCGAGGGAATCGCCTGAGTCTGTAGTTGAAAGCTCTGCTGGCCAACCATCAGCGGCGCCCCGTTCCCTGTGGTCAGCGTGATCGAGCCGTCGCTTGGAATCTCGGCAACGTCCACCAGGCTCGAAAGCTGGTCAATTGCCTGCGTGCGCTGGTCAACAAAGGTTCCTGCATTCTCGCCGACATTTTCGAGGTTGCTGATCTGCCCATTGAGTTGCGCAATCTGCTGCGAAAGCTGATTGATCTGCCCCACTGTCTGCACCACGTTCAGGTCCAGATTCTGCTGTTGCTGGGTCAGGTTATTGGCGGTGTTGTTGAAGCCGTTGGCGAGATTGCCCGCCGCAGTCAGAACCGCTTGGCGCAGCGATAAATCGCTGGGGTTGGTTGAGAGTTGATTGATGCTGTCGAAAAAATTGGTGATCTGCGTTCCGATGTCGTTGGTGCTGGTGGTGAAGTTTACCTGAGTCTGCTGCAGCGCCGAAGTCAGCGCGCTGAATTGTCCCTGACCTTGGTTCTGTTGCTGGATTTGCGATTCGAGGATCGGGTCGCGGATGCTCTCCACACTCTGAAGAGTCACTCCCGTGCCGAAGGTGAGCGGTTGCAGCACCACCGGATCGCTGGCCACCAGCACAGCCCGCTCGCGCGAGTAGCCGGGCGTGTTGACGTTTGCCACATTGTTGGTCGTGGTCGCCATCGCGCCCTGATCGGCCATCAATCCGCTGAGAGCGGTCGCCAGACTGGCATTCAGACTCGACATGGATCAGATCTCTCCTTCTCGCATGCCGTAAACGCTGGGTGCAGCCCCGTTAGTCTTGGCAAACAGGCAGCTGTAGTTGAGACTCGGTCCCGCCAGCATGTTGGCCAGTATGCGAAGCTTCCTCCGCGCCCGCGCCAGTAACGCCGCCTGCACCCGCGCCGCCTGCAGCACAGCTTCTTCACAACGCCTTACATCTTCGGCCATCTCCCGCGACCACGTCGGTACTTCAGCGCCGGTTTCCTGCGTTCCGCCTTCGCGTCTCTTGCCTGTTTGCCCTAGTCTTGGCCTTGGCATGCGCATCTCGGGATACTTCTGAAGCTCTCGAACCAAACCAACCTGTTCGCGAGTTCCCTGTTCGATTCCGGCCAGGTCGAGCGCCAGCAGCGCTTGCCGGCTGCCACCTAGGCTTGCCTCCAAATCTCGCAACAATTGCAAACGCTCCAGTGAGAATCGCTCGACGAGCACGGACCGGCTTTCCGAACACAACTGCGGTGCGAGAATTGAACCAGTTTGCATGGAATCAGTTTGCATGGTAGTTCGAACTGCGTCCTTTCGAGCTTGACCCCTTGTTCGAGCTTGGCCCCTTGGAAGACTCTTCCGTCAATGTCTCAGGCGAGACTATCAATGCGATGCGGCGCCCCAACGTCGTTCTGCTCTTTATCTTGTCGCCGCTCTGACTCTGGCTCAGATTCTTGATCTTGATCCAGCGCTTGCTCACTGCTGAGTTCGGATAAGTCGGCAGGCGACTCGTCGGCGTGCGGCATCGGACGGCGCGGTCTGTTCTGTCCTCCTTGTCTTTTTCCTTCTCCGCTACTTCTTTCCTCGCTCGTCGTGCTTTGCCCGTGCAATCCCTGCGCCGTCGAGACCGGTGCCAGCCCTTCTACGCCCAGCCCAGAGGTCAATTCAATTCTTTCCGGCGCCATGGGCCCGCCTCCAGAATTAGTGTTGTCTCAGCTCGATCCGATCTACGCCGCCGGCTCAACCAGCAGGTGCATAAAGAGCGCATCGGCCGTTTGCCCGGCGTCTGGTTGATAGTTTCCGCTCTGGACCACCTGCCGCAGCGCGTTCACCTTCTCCTGGCGAACCTCCGGAAGCTGCAAAGCCTGAGCCGTCAGAGCCTGCACTTGTCCGTGAGCCCCTGAGAGCTGCGCTTGGTCTTCGCCGGGCGTGCTGGTTGCGGCAGGGCGCGTATCGCCGCTTGCGGGTACCGCACTGTTGCTTCGACTACCCTCCGGAAGCGCTTGCGCTCCCGCATTTCCATCGATTCTCATAATTGGTTCCTCCCCCGAAATTGCCCTTGCAATTGAACTATCGGCGGATGGTTAAAAAACTTTAATTCAACCTCGGCTCAGCCCTACCAGTTGCCTTTACTGCGGCCTTATGTTGTTCTATCGGCAGAAGTTACATAAACTTTAGGGCACCACGCCAGGGTTACGTGCAGGCGCGGCTTGGCTTCCGGCCGCGCCTTTGGTGCGTTCGAAATATTGCGCGATCATGCGTGCGATCCCAAATCCGCCTCCGGCCACAATGGCCGACGCCAAAGCTTGTGTACCCATATAGTTGTAGTTATCATCCTCGCCCGCCATGGCCTCCTGCCCGGGCACCGACGCAAAGGTCTTTTCCATCGACTGCAGCACCGTGCCAATCAGCTGCGCCTCAAACTCCCGCGCCGCCTTTTGTCCTTTGCCCAAAAGCGCGTTCGCCAAGGGCAGCATGCTCGCCCCGGAAACATTTCCGGGAGACAGCCCGGAAGCCCCCGAAGTAAATCCAGCAGAAGTAAAACCAGCAGAAGAGAAACCGGAAATCGAGCTCATCAGATTACCTCCAGATCGGCTTCGAGCGCACCCGCAGCCTTGATGGCCTGCAGAATCGAAACTACGTCGCGCGCAGTCGCTCCGATTGCTTGCAGGCGGGTGACCAATTCTTCTACGCTAGCCCCTTCGTTTAATTCCACATTGCGCGCCGGAGTTTCGGTTGCCTTAATCTTGGTTTCCGGCAACACCTCGGTTACTCCAGCGCCCAACGCATTCGGCTGTGACGCCCCGTAGGTTGTAGTGACCTCAATCGAGAAAGTCCCGTGAAGAATCGACACAGCTCCGAGGTGTACGTCTTTGCCCATCACCACCGTGCCGGTCCGTTCGTTGACCACCACTTTGGCTTTGCGGCGAACCCGCACTTCAAGGTTTTCGATTCGAGCCAGCAGTGCTGGAAGATCGCCTACCTTCGACCCGGGAGTTTGAATTTCCACGCGCCGGCTGTCGATCACTGCTGCCGCGGGACTCGCCAGTTCGGCGTTGATGACTCCCGCGACCTCCTCGGCTGTCGAAAAGTTTGCTTCATTCAGCAGCAGCGAAAGTCGCGGGAGTTTGGTGAGATCGAGCGAGCTGTCGCGTTCGACCAATCCTCCGCTGGGAATGCGTCCGACCGTGGGATGATTTACCTGCTTCGAGTTGGCCGCCGATCCCACCGAATATCCGCCCACGACCAGCGGCCCTTGCGCGGCGGCATACACCTGCCCATCGGCCGCGTATAGCGGGGTCAATAAAAGCAGCCCGCCCTCGAGACTGCGCGCATCTCCCGCGGATGAAACCAGCACGTCGAGCGGCATGCCCGGCCGCGAGAACGGCGGCAGATTCGCAGTCACGAACACGGCCGCAACGTTTTTGACTTGCACCGTCGATTGCACCACTGAGGGAGGAATCTCGACTCCCATGCGCTGCAGGATGCTGGCCAGCGTCTGAATCGTGAAGTACGTCTGTTGTTTGTCGCCCGTGCCCTTCAATCCCACGACCAGTCCGTAACCGATGAGCGAGTTGTAGCGGATGCCCTCGACGCTGGCCACGTCGCGGATCAGCACCTTGTGGTCGTGGTCTTGCCGATTCTGTTTTTGCTGAGCTTGTTCTGGCAGATCTAGCTTTGCTTGATCGAGCTTTGGCTGATCCTTCTTTTGCGGGTCTTGCTTCTGATCGTCGCTTCGGCTGTCCAGGATTTTATGATCTAAATTCTGCAATTCCTGGCATTCGCCAGCGGGACCGGCCGCTGTCATGATTGCGAATGCAATCAGCGCACGCAAGCAGCGTCGCGCGAATTGCGTCGTGACTCTAAGCTGGCGCCGGAATCGATTCATGCATCTCCCTGAAGCCCACGATTTCTTGAAAGCCACAATTTTCAGAAACCCACGATTCTCAAAATCCATTTCATGACCGGGTTGGGCGAACGCACGCCTTCGCTGATAATGCCTTTGCCTTTGACTTCGACTTCGAGATTGCCAACCTGATTCGATGCGACAGTATTCGTGGCATCGAGGTCGCCGGTGCGCACCATGCCGCGCAGGATCACGATCTCGCGCTGATCGTTCATCACGATCTGGCGCTCCGCCTCGACCACCAGGGTTCCGGAGGGCAACACCGCAACCACGCGTCCAGTAAGGGTTGTGCTCAAGGCGGTCGTCGAGGTGGCCTGTGCTTTGCCCGTCAGAGCCTGCGTCGACGTCGGCGAAAACAGGCTGGCAACGCCGCTTGTCTTGATGTGCCCGCCCAGAGCGGTAATTCCCGAGCTCGCCGAAAACGTGCGATTCGTGGCGACATTGCCGGTATTCGTGGACGAAAGATTCTGCGACACGCTGATCGTTACCAGATCGCCCACTCGCGATGCCTTGTAATCGGTCACTAGATTCGCGAGCCGGCCATTGTCTGTCCACAAGCTGCCGAGCGTATTGGTGCTTATGTTTGGTTGCACTGGCCCCGAAACTTTCTGCAGATAATCGGCTAGCGGATCTTTCTTGGGAGACGAAGTTTTCTTTTTTGGACTGGCTTCTACGCCGGGCGCAAGCGCTACTAACATCAGCACCGTCACAGCCAGTGGAAATACCACGCCGGATTTTCTATGCAGGATTTTTCTTTCCCTGATCATCGTTACACTCAAATTTCTTCGCGGGCAAATGCACTCCTGCAAAGCACTCATAGCTTCACCTGCACTGCCCCATTCCCGACGACTTCAGCGCGCAAGATCTGCGGAGTGCTCTTCAACCGCACCCGCACGTACTGGCCTAATCCGCCCGCATCCAGACAAGTGACGGGTAAGGTGACTCGGATCCCGGCCTGATCCCAGGTGAGCATTGCGGTTTCGCCCGGCCTTACCAGCAAAGCAAAACCGGCCGTGCTTTGAACCCTCGTGGAAGATTCGGCGGAGGACGCTGCATAAGGCGAACTCCCTTGCCCCAGATCGCGCGCCGAAACCATGAACGGCACGCACTCCTCAGGCCGGACACAGTGCAGCAGAAACTCCCAGCGTCGCAATCCCGCATCCCAATCGCTTTTGATCAGTTCGAGTTCCGCGTCTTCCGCGATTCCCCGGATCGCGCCACACTCCAGATTGTTTCGCCATAAGTGCGAAGACAGCCGTTCGTCCTGCGAGGGCGCCGCTCCCGCCAGGAAATCCGCGATCTTGACGCAGGACTTCGTCGCTCCCGCACGCCGCACCATAATGCGATCGGGAATGCGATCCGGAATTTGCATGCTGGCAGTGTTGCTTGCGTTGTCGCTCACCAGCCCCGCGAGCAACGCACGCATCTTCTGGCCCTCGATTACGCGCACGGCTCCAGCCCGCGGAGCTTTTCCCATGCTCACTTGTGCCGCGGCCTGTCGCGTGCGCGGACAGGTTTCGCTCGACAAAAAGTCGGCCAACGTCAAGTCTTCGCGAGCCGCGTCGACGCTCGCGCGAACCGACGCGCCGCCGCATGCCGCTTGCGCGGCGCATTGCGGCATCGTTGCAAGCAACACACCACTCATCAGCGCCATGCCAACCCACTTCATGCCACTCCACTTCATGGGAACTCGCACCCCGCCGCTATCGGCCAAGATTGTTGATGGTCTGCAGCATCTGATCCGCCGCATTCACTACTCGCGAACTGGCTTCATAAGACCGCTGGGCGACGATCATGTTCACGAATTCCGTGACCACGCTGACGTTCGATTGTTCGAGCATGCCCTGCACAATGCTGCCCAAGCCTTCACTGCCGCCCGGGGTTCCGACGATGGGTGATCCCGAGGCCGTGGTCTGCAGCAGCAGGTTGCCGCCAACGCTGTTCAGGCCTCCGGGATTGTTGAACAGCGCCAACTGCAACGATCCCACCTGCTGGGCAGCAGTCTGTCCCGCCAAAGTCAGGCTGACCGTGCCATCGGAGCCCACAGTGATCGAGGTTGCGCCCGTGGGAATCGCGATCCCCGGCTGCACCGGATCGCCGTCCTGATCCACCAGATTGCCCGATCCGTCTGTGTGAAAGCTGCCCGACCGCGTGTAGGCAGTCTCGCCACTCGGCAAAAGAACCTGGAAAAAGCCCTGTCCTTGAATGGTCAAGTCCAAAGGATTTCCAGTCTGGCTGAAGTCGCCTTGCAGCTGCAGCACTTCCGAGGCGGCAGAGCGAGTTCCTAATCCAACCTGCAGTCCCGCAACCAGCGTGGTCTGCTGCGTTGCCGCCGCTCCCGGCATGATCAGGTTCTGATAGATGAGATCTTCAAACTGCAGCCGACGGCTGCGAAAGCCAGCCGTGCTCGAGTTCGAAAGATTGTTCGCAATGTTATCCAGGTTGAGTTCCTGAGCGGTCATGCCGCTGGCGGCGGTGTAGAGCGCGCGAATCATGAGTTTCTTCTCCAGAAAAAAAATTTGTGCGGGCTAGACCTTCGGCAAATCCTGTACTGCAATCTGGTTCAGCGACCCGTCAATCGCAGTGAGAGCCCGCGCCAGCATGTCGGTATTGCGCTGTACCATGATCAACTGGACCACGCCCTCGGTCGGACTCACGTTCGACGCTTCAAGCGCGCCCTGATGCACCGACGAAGTTGTCGCGATCAGCGCGGAGTTTGGGGGAGCGCTGTAGGTGGCATCGCCGAGCGCCGTCAGATTCGTCGCAGGCGAAAATTCCGCCAGGCGCAGCTTGTCGACCACTGCACCTTCAACCGAAATTGTGCCATCCGAACTGATTGCTACACTTCCGCTCGTCAGTGTCACCGGACCGAGTTCCCCCAGCACGGGATTGCCCTTGCTGTTAACCAGCAATCGTTCGGCCGTAAGGTGCATCTCCCCGGCGCGCGTGTATAACGTTTCTTGCCCTTGCTGTACTTCGAGAAATCCGCCGCCGCCAATGCCGACATCGAGCGGGTTTCCGGTCGCGACCAGATTGCCCGGAGTCATATCCAGACGGCTGCCGCTGAGAACGCCAAAATTGTTGACCGCAGAATTGAGCGCGCTGGCGCTCACCCATCCCGTACTTCCCGTCAGCAGAGAACGAAACGTTGACTGTTGTCCGCGATAGCCAGTCGTCGACAGGTTGGCGATATTGTGAGCGACCAACTCCAGGGCTTGACTCTGCGCGGCAAGGCCGGCAGTGGCTGCGTAGTATCCGCTGTCCATGTGGGTTTGCTCCGTCCAACATCGAAGAGCACGCAGCGCTCCATCTGAAGGGCGGTGGGAAAAGTTATCTGTAAGGAATGAAAGCCTGACAAGAATGGCGTTCGAAGAAAATTCTTAAGCGATGGCGGGCCGAGAGCAGATCTTGCCGGGTAGAAAGATGCTTCCCGGCAAAATCTTCCAGATTTTCGTGCATACTCACTTTGCGGACCGTAATTTACGACAAACCTTTAATCTCAAGCGCAGCCAGCAACAACGCTCCCTCAAACAAAAAACCGGTTTGCATCCGGCGCGCGTTCGCTGAGGAGTGGAATTTATAATTTCCTCCCTTGATCACCGTCGGTACGGAAAGCAGGCAATTGTCACCCATGCCGGGAATTTTTATTTTGAAATTTCCCGCAACCATGTTGCAGACTTCGCCTAGCGCATCCCAGGTCTCAATCCCAGATTTTTCAACTTCCGTTCCAAGCATCTTCGACGCCATGCGAATCGCCGACGAAGTGGCGCATTGGATGGTCACAAGGCCACACATCTTCCCGGCCAGCCCCACCATCGTGGTGACATCGAGTCCCGCATCGCTCAAAGGCTGACGCGCCATCTCAAGCCGGTTTCCCAGCATCAGATCGAAGACTTCGCGCGAGGCCAGTTCTAGCAACGCGATCCAGTTCTCGGTAGTTTCCTGCACTGCCACATCGGTGTTGTGCAGCGTCATGATTTCCCCGAAAAATCGAACTCGTCCTCAGGGATTATCGGCAAGACTGGGAGGGACTTTAGACTGCGGCCGCCGCGGCTTCGAAGGGACGAAGCGGTACCTCGGCCGTTATATGCGCAGGAGCGCGCAGGATCAGATTGACCGCGTCTTGCGGGAAGCGCTCCAGACGCACCCACAGGTGGTCTCCACATCGTGCCAGCCGGACCTCCTCGGCCCGAAAGTTCGCGGTGTAGTTGCCGATGATGCGCCCGCACTCCACGCCATTTTGCATTCCGTCAAAGACCACATCGCTCGCCGTGTGGCGTTGGGCCAGCGCCTGCAAACCCTTTTGCAGCGCGGCTGGAGATACGACGCAAGGCTGGGTATGACACCCCAGCATCTGTTCCACTGCGTAAAGCATCGTGTGGTCGATCCCATCACTGAAGGCGACGAGAAGCGTCGATGTAGATTTCACGAACTCCACCGGAATCATCTGAAAGCCTTCGAGTAAAAGCATGGGAATCCCGGTAAATCGTGTCGCACCCAGCGTCTCCACTCCGGTCCGCAGCACGGGACAGGACCACTGGCGGGCTAAAGCGGCCGTCACTTGCGCTTCGCTGACGAAGCCCAGTTGCAGCAGCCACTCGCCGATTTTTCGGCTCCCGGCAGCACGCTGCGCCTCGAGCGTGCTTTTTAGTTGCGCAGCCGTGAGTTGCTGCCGCGACAGAAGCAGCAATCCCAAAGGAACCCGATGCGACTGCACCACTTCCAGGCGGGGAACGGAACGCTCTCGGCGCAGAACTTCTACGAGAATGTGCTCTAAACATTCCGACTGGCAATACCAGCTTCCCTGCATCCGCGTGCCCCGCTTCCGTCGTCGCATGCGGTTCCAGCGGCTATGAGCGTGAATGCAGCCGGTGTAGGCGCATCGTGGCGCAAGTTTTTCCCATAGAGCACCGCCAGCCGCGCTCCAGGATGCGATGAGCCTGAAAAGCGAACTCATGATGGAGTCCTGCCAAGTCCGAGTGGACTTACATCCGTCACCCGCAGACCGTAGTCTCCGTTGATCACCACAACTTCTCCGCGCGCCACCAGCTTGCCATCGAGCAACAGGTCGACCGGCTCCGCCACTTTGCGGTCGAGTTCAATCACCGCGCCGGGGTTGAGATCGAGTATTTCCCGCAGCAGCATTTGTCTTGATCCGAAGCGCAGGGTCAGGCCTAACTGAACATCCATCAACAGATCTAAAGTGCCGCTGCCTGCTGCGGGGTCGGGTGCGGGAATGGATGAAGCGGATGGAGAGGATGGAGCCGATGGCGCGGCGGACGGTGCAGAAGGAGCAGCCGCGGCCTTGGCTGCTTCCGCTTTGGCCGCTTCAGCTTTTTCCCGTAACTCTGCGACCAGAGCGGCACTCAGGCCAAACTCCAGCATCATCCCGGCTGGACCTTCTTCTCCCGCATGGAGCCAAAACGATGTCGCCGGCTGCCATGAGGGAGCGGCAGGAGCAAGTTCCACGCGCAGTTGAATTTCTCCCCAGCGCGCCTTTGCGCTGGTCGCAACCACTCCGGCAACCTGGCGCAGCAGTTCGACCGCCGCTTCGCGATGATCTGCCGTCAGTTCCACTTCGGGCGCGTCCGGCTCGCTCATCAAGGCCTGCGCTAGGCGAAGCACGGTAGGCGGCGCGAGGCGCAAGCTCATCTCCCCGCGCAAGCCGCCTGTTGGTGTAACCACGGCCCACAAATCGCTTTCCGCTGCCGGCGGAAGGTCGGCGGGGGCAGACGGGTTGACCGCGCTCGGAACCGCCGAGCCTTTGATTTGCCCCACCACCTGGGAAAAGCTTTCCGACCACACCTGGATATATTCGGCAGGCGCGG
>Ga0307478_10000378_pt1 | contig 47982 bp, 40 predicted proteins | sample atmos_gasesECM4C_2_FD_203713 | JGI IMG/M metagenome (GOLD analysis project Ga0307478, IMG submission 203713) | Hardwood forest soil microbial communities from Morgan-Monroe State Forest, Indiana, United States - atmos_gasesECM4C_05 | ecosystem: Environmental > Terrestrial > Soil > Temperate...
CAGGTGATGATCTTTCAAAAACGTCGGATTCTTCGAAAAAATCGGACTCTTCTCCGGCTCCTCCACGTCGCTTTCCAGCGCGATCAGTCCCTCGCGCCGCGCTTTGTTGAACAGGTCATACATTGTTTTCAGCGAATCCAGATATCGCTGCTGCGTACACTTCGATCCCCCAAACACCGACGCCAGCCCGCCCGCGATCTGCTTCAACACATGCAGCGGATTCGCTACCAGCACCGTCCCCACCGACGCACCGCCGATGATGATCAGCTCGGCCGGTTGCAGCAGTACCCGCAGATTTCCGTGCTCCATCAGATATCCGCCGACGACCGCACCGAAAACCACCAGAATGCCGATAATTGCGAACATAGCTCGTTACGCTCCCGCCTCTGCCTTCTCCGGATTCCCCAACTCGGTTTCCGGGCGGCTCAGTCGCGTCTCGATCGACTCCACCGTGTCGTCCTGGTTCACGATCGTGAGCCGTACCGAAATGCTGGTCGTCAACCGTTCTCCCCACCACGGGATCGCCACCCGCTCCGCCACTCTCCGCATGCGCGCCGCCACCCTCTCGAGCGGTTCCATCGCGCAACCCGGTAGGACTGCCAGGAAACACTCTCCGTCCCATCGCCCCACAACGTCAGAGCGCCGCGCCATGTCGTTCAACGTCTGGTTCAGGACGCGCAACATGGTATTGGCGGCTTCACTTCCGTGCGCAGCACGAAAATCCTTCATCCTGTCTAGTCGTATCGCGATCAGCCCGCATGGCCTGTGCTGCTGTTTCGCGATATCCATCTGCAATCTCAAATATTTTTCCGTCCCCGTTCGGCTCACGGCTCCCGTCTCAGGGTCCAGATCCTGCCCGTGCTCCGGCATCGCCCGCTCGGCGATAACTGGCGCTTCGGAGAACACCGTCACTGTTCCGGCGATCCGCCCCTCCGGGTCTCGCATCACCATCGTCCACTGACGCACCGCCACCACGTGCCCGGACCGGTGGCGCAAGTACTGGATCTGTTCCCTCGGCGCTCCTCCGGTCGACCCCGCCTCCGCCTTATAGGTCTGGGCCTCGACCTGCGGATCCCGCCCATCATTCCCGGCTAGGATGCTCTCGCCGCATCGTCGCCCCAGCACCTGCGGGCCTAGAAACCCGGTGATCCTTTCCGCGCCGTGGTTCCAATACAAAATCTTTCCGCTCATATCGACCGCGTAAACACCGGTCTCAAGCCGATCGACAATCTCTCGAAAGATCTCCGGACTGAGCGACTGCAAGGCAAGCTCCCGGTTTCTCTATCGGCCTCTTTTCCCAAACCTTCAATCTCGCACCACCTCCGCGGCATACAAACCTTTACAAATCTCCTCTGGCCGCTGCTTCCCCCTCCATGGTTTACTTGTTACTAGGGGAGCCATAAGTCTCGCGACCTCTGATGTTTAGCGGTTTCTTGAGAAAAATGCGAGAATAGTGGAAATCGGGTCTTGGACCCCGGGAAGGATTGGTGCGCAACCCCGGTTCTTGCCGAGGTGTCTAAAGACTGAACGCCCGTCGATGTCGATTACACCCATAACGCCGCGAGCACCCGCTCCTCTGCCCCCTCCCGAATCCCGCGAGCTCTACGACGCTCGCCATTGGGAATCGGCCTACCGCCACTTCGACGAGGATGCCGTCCCCAGCCTCTTGCTTCACCTTCAGGACGATCTGACCCGCTCCCGGCGCCGCGAGGCCGCCTGGCTCTCCGTCATCGTCCACCTGCTGGTCATCATTCTCTTCGTCAACCAGCCCCGCATCGAAGGCTTCTACCGCCGCGTCTTCCTGCACCAGCAGCCCATCATGCGCGTCTCCGTGCAAGACCTCATCAAGCAGCGCGACTTGACGTACCTCGAACTGCCGCCCGATTTGCAGAAACCGCCCGAGCATCCGAAAACAAATGTGATGTCCGACAAAGATCGGATCGCGACCACCAAGACCCCGCAGCTGGATCCGAAAGAATTGAGGAAGCTTTTCGCCAGCAGTCACCCAGGCGTTCCAAAAGGCATGCAGGGACAGCCACAGGACAGCTCCATCACGCCCGCACCGGCCCCAGCCCAGGCTGCAACGCAGCAGCAAGCAGCTCAACCGCAACCGCCGCAGAATTCATCCTCCAACCAGATCGCCCAGCTACAGCTTCCCCAGACGCAGGAGAAACCTCCGGTGAAGTTTGGCGGGACGTTGTCAGCGGGCTCCGCCATCGATCAGGCGGCCCGCGCCGCAGCCCAGAACCGCGGCGGTGGAATCGGAGGCCAGGGCGGCGATTTCGGTCTCTCACAAGGAAAGGCCGGCGGTGTCATGGGCCCCATGGAGATCCTGAGCGACACCATGGGTGTGGATTTCGGCCCCTACTTGAATCGCGTTCTCTATGACGTTCGCGAAAGGTGGTACCAGCTGATTCCAGAATCGGCATCTTTCAAAAGAGGCTGGGTCACGATCGACTTCGACATTATGAAGGACGGCTCCGTGCTGGGTCTAAAAATCATCGACTCCTCCGGCGACACTACGCTGGAACGCCCCGCCCAAGGAAGCATCCAATTTTCCTCGCCCTTCCAAGCACTCCCCAAAGAATTCCCCGGCTCCCACCTCGACCTCCGCTTCCGCTTCTTCTACAACCTGAATCCGGACGGAAGCGAAATCAAATAGCAGACCGGCTTCACAACAAGAAGAAGCGCACGCCCAGGCGACGGGTGCGCCACGTATCGCGCCTCCCGAAACGTGGGATTCCACAACTGCTAGCGACAAGGGATTCAGCCAACGACCAAAGACCAACGACCCCTTGGTCCTGCCACCAACGACCAAACGACCAGCGACCAACGACCCCTAGGTCCTACAACTTTCCCAACCGAATCGATCCATCCCCCGTGTGAATGTCCAACCGTCCGCCGCCCAAGCCTTCGCGGATGTGGCGGTTCAGGGAGAGGGCCTTGTACTGGGTGAGGATGTACACGCGGCGCAGATCGGAGTTGATGCAGCTGGAAAGCGTGATATCGATGATGCGATAGATTCAACTTCCCGCGCACGTCCTTTGCTCAGACTGCGCGCCGCTTGTCGGCTCGTGTCTGCACCTCTCCATAGAGCGCAGTCGTCGCTGACAGGCTCCTTCTATCGCATAGCCGCATAGCGGCGGCAGGTTAGCCTATCGCATAGCCGCGAAGCGGCGGTATAGGATAGCCCAGCGCGTAAGCGCTGGGTAACGAGCATAAGACTATGTTGAGTCCCGTAGGGACGACACCCCATAAGGAGGACGTAAGTCCGAGTGCCGGGTGGGATTCCACGCGCTCGCTAAGAGTCAGCAGCCGCGTGCCCCACTTTTCGCGCCTTCCGAAACGTGGGATTCCACAACTGCTAGCGGCAAGGGATTCAGCCAACGACCAAAGACCAACGACCCCTTGGTCCTGCCACCAACGACCCCCTTTGGTCCTACGACTTCCCCAACCGAATCGACCCATCGCCCGTGTGAATGTCCAACCGTCCGCCTCCCCCGTTCAACTTTCCGCGCACCTCGTTCGATTCGTATCGGCCCTCCACCGTTAAGGGCACGTCGAGCGTGATATGTCCATCGCCAGTATGCAACGTCACGTCTGCCGCAAAATTCCCCGGAACCGTCAACGTGACACTCCCATCTCCCGTCTTCAACGTCCACCCCTGGCCGATCGACGATCCCGCCAGCGCCTCCGCCTCAATCCGTCCATCGCTGGTGCTTACATCAAGGCTGTCGAATCGTCCCCGCACCCGCACATGCCCGTCTCCCGAATGTGCCCGGAGCGTTCCGTCTACGCCTTCCAGCTCCAGTCGCCCGTCTCCGCTGTCCAACTCCATCTGGCCTTTCAAGTCGCGCACCCGAATCTCGCCATCCCCGGTGTGTAACCGCACCTTGCCTTCGCGCGGCATGCGAATCTCGATTACCGTGCGTCGGTCCCCGATGCTCATGATGTGCACTCCATGCGGGAATCGCACTTCCAGTTCCACCGAATCCCCTGTCTGACGGTCGCGCACCTCGATCCCACCCTGCCCGAACCCCCACTTCGTCGAAGTGATATGTGCCTCGATTTTCTTCTCATCCCAGGTGTCCACGTGGATCTGCGCATCCGAGGTCTCGACCCGCAGTTCCGCCGCGCCCGTGATCGCAAATGTTTTGTTCCAATCCTCACCCAGCGCCCCGAGCGACAATGTCAGAATCACCGCGAGCCCCGCTGCAACCCAACTCAAGCGCCCCATATCGATCACTCCCTTCAAACGCAGAAATCCACACCACTCCCACGTCTCAGGCGTAGATACGTGAATTGCGTCACCCCGGTTCCAGGAATTCTGGCGGCCGACACCATGGACCTTTGCTCGGTCCAAGCTGCCCAGAGTGCCTCTACGCGGCATGGTCACAGGCGCGAGGGAACGTCGGCATATGAGGCAACTTCGGCACATTGAGGCAACTCGGCACCTGAGGCAATTTCGGCAAGTGAGGCAATCTCGGCACCTGAGGCAATGTCGGCACGTGAGAAGACCAGCGCCTCAGAGCCCCGTAAAGCCCCGTTCACGGGGCGGCATAAAATTAGCCCAGGGCGTAAGCCCTGGGTAGGGCGCAAGAATCTCCGCAAGTCCCGTAGGGACGACACAAAGCGACGCGGGCGTGAGCCCGCCAGCCGTACGCGTTACCTCGACAGAAGACTCGTGTCCAATCCGATACCAATTCACGCTGACCGAGTCCCACCGAGAATCTGAACCACAACCGGGAAGTCTCAACAGCACTACCAAGCCCCGTTCACGGGGCGGCATAAATTAGCCCAGAGCGTAAGCCCTGGGTAAAGCGCAAAGAATTTCCGCGAGTCCCGTAGGGACGACACAAAGCGACGCGGGCGTGAGCCCGCCAGCCGTACGCGTTACCTTGGCAGAAGACTCACGTCCAATCTCATCCGAAGTCCCCCTGACCAATTGCTACCTATAAGCTGAACTACAACCGAGAGCTTAACCACAACCTGGCAGTCTCCACAGCAAGTACCAAGCCCCGCTCGGGGGGCGACATAGAATTAGCCCAGGGCGTAAGCCCTGGGTAAAGCGCAAAGAATTTCCGCGAGTCCCGTAGGGACGACACAGAGCGACGCGGGCGTGAGCCCGCCAGCCGTCTCCGAACGCTTGCATGACCTCGCCACTAAAGACTCACCTCTAATTCGATACCGAGTCGCACCTTAACGACTTCCGAGGACGTCACCCACGACCGGGAATCAACTCCCAGCCCGTCGAGGCGACATAAATGAGTCCTGGGCGTATGCTCTACTTCCGCTCCTCCGGATACGCCAGCCGGATCAAACTTCGCTCCGAAAACGGTAAGTACAACAATCCTGCCGTGGCCGCGAACGCAGCTCCGAAACCAATTTTTTCTGCCAGCAAAAATGGCGCTACTGCCCACAACTCATCCAGCGTGAGAATCCCCGGATACAATCGTTGAAATTTTTCTCCCATCCGCCGGTGATCAAATGCCGTCTCGGCGATCAGATAACAGCGCAGCGGAATCCCGATGCCGGCCGTCACCAACACTGCCGTCACGATCGCCGAGGCGCCCCACCCCGGTAGAAATCCGATCGCAATTCGATGCACTTCCTGCCAGCGTATGAGCGCCGCCACATAAAAGATGAGATACATCACCTGCACAAGGATGAACAACGCCCGCGTAATCTCCCGCCGCGGCAGCGGAACATCCAGCTCCGGATGTATTTCCGCCCTCGCCCCTGACCCAGCCTCTCTGTTGCCGTTGACTGCAACTACACTCTTCTCCCCAGGCGCTAAGGCGGCGCCGCTCTTCTGATCCTCAACTGGCGCAATAAATCGGTAGCCTCTTCGCGCCACGGTCTGCACAAAGCGCGGATTGGCCGCCGCGTCGTTCAGTGCTTCTCGCACCTTATTTACCGCCGTGTTCAACCCGTGATCGAAATCCACGAAAGTGTCGTCGGCCCACAACGCGCTGCGCAATTCCTCTCGTGTCACCATCTCACCCGGACGCTCCAGCAGCATCGTCAAAACCCGAAACGGCTGCTCCTGCAGGCGAACCCGCGCCCCGTTCTTGCGCAGTTCTCCCGACGCCAGGTCCACCTCAAATACCCCAAACCGCATTACTCTCGCCGCTCTCGTGTCCGTCATAACCGCCCAACGAGCCGGTAGTGTACCACCGCCAACTCGCCCCACTCTCTCACCCGGCAGCATCGTCGCACATCAAACGCCCTGTCATCCTGAGCGAAGTGAGGCCTCAGCCGAACGAAGTCGAAAGCCTGCCCTGAGCGAAGCCGAAGGGGACCCGCGTAACGCGAAGCCGAACCCTAACCTCGGCCACATCCATTCCACGAGCCTCGCAAACCGGTTTCTCGGAATCCTCCTTGTCGCCTCGATGATCCGCCCAATGATGTCGAAAGCTCGACGGATGTGACAGAAATCACACTCTTACTGTGATAGACAATTTCCATAATCACTGCGTAACTCCCGTTCCCGTTGCGGCTTACAAAATTCCGTACATTATCTTTAAGCAAACAAGAAATCCACAGCTCTGCATCGATGTTCCACGTGGAACATTACTGCGATTCTTGCTAACCCTTCCCGCCTGCCATTTTCAATTCAGTCACCCCCTGTTCACTCCAGCGACGACCAGCGCTACAATGACCTCGTGACCTCCCCCACACAGAACAAGACGAGCCATTCCCGGCACCATGTCTACGCGCTCGAGAGCACGGGCCTGTTGATCATGGCCGCCACGCTGCTGGCGATTACTCTTGTCCGTTACTGGAACGCGATGCATTGGAGCCTGCGCTGAGTCGTTCGCCGGATCCTTTGCTGGTCGCAATCCTCGGCCCCACTGCCAGCGGCAAGACCGCGCTCTCGCTTTCGCTTGCCGAACGTTATCAAGGTGAAATCGTCAACTGCGATTCGGTCGCGATGGTGCGTGAGTTTGAAATCGGCACCGCCAAGCCCACCGCCGCCGAGCGCGCACGCGCGCCGCATCATCTCTTCGACGTAGTCGCGCCCGATAGCTACGTCACCGCCGGAGAGTACGCTCGGCAGGCACGACAAATACTCCAAGACATCAACGCGCGCAGTCACATGCCCATCGTGGTCGGAGGCACCGGCCTCTACCTGCGCGCGTTGCTCGATGGTTTGTTCGCCGGCCCGGAACGCTCCGAGCAATTGCGCGAGCGCATGCGCGAGCGCGCTGAGCGCAATGGTCCGCAGTACCTACACAAGATTTTGCAGCGCTTCGACCCGGCCGCAGCGGAGAAGATTCATCCCAACGATTCACCCAAGCTCATTCGCGCGATCGAGGTGTGTCTGGCCACGCGCCGCCGGATGACCGCGATGTGGAGCGAAGGTCGCGACGTGCTCACCGGCTTTCGCATCCTGCGTATCGGTCTCAATCCCGGCCGCGACGCGCTCTACGCGCGCATCAATCAGCGCGCCGCCCGTATGTTCGAGAGCGGGCTCGTGGAAGAGACGGAGCAGTTGCTCGATCGCTACGGTGCCGACGCCCGCGCCCTGACTTCGCTTGGCTACAAGCAAGCTGTGCAGTTTCTGCGCGGCGAACTCACACGCGAAGCCGCGATCAGCGCAGCGCAACAGGCGCATCGCAATTATGCCAAGCGACAGCTCACCTGGTTTCGCCGCGAGCCCGACGTCGCCTGGCTCTCAGGCTTTGGCGACGATCCGCAAATTCAGAACAAGGCCATCGATCTCGTTGGTCTCGCGCTGAAGGCCGAGGCATGAGTGCGACTCACGAACCCGGAGACTAACCTAGCCCGCAAGACCTACGAGCCACGACCGATACCCTGACGCCTGTAGCTTGAGACCTGACACCTGTCACCTGATGACACCTGTGCCTGCCTTTCTGCTATCGTCTGCCTATGCGCTCCGTCATTGCCTGCTTTCTGATTTTCCTCATGAGCACTTCGTCCTTTGCTAAAGATCGTTACCAGCAGCCCGGGCCCATTCACCTGGATCGTGATGGCGAGAAGTGGGCAGAGAAGACGCTGCACAAACTTTCGACCGAGGAGAAGGTCGGACAGCTTTTCATGATCTGGGTGCGGGCGCAATTCCTCAACGACGAGAGCGATGTCTACGTGCAACTGCGCGAAGCAATCGACAAGTATCACGTCGGCGCTTTCGCGATGACCATCCCCAACGACAACGGCATGCTGGTGAAGAGCGAGCCCTATGAAGCGACCATGCTGCTGAACCATCTGCAGAAGGAATCGAAGCTGCCGCTGTTGTTCGCTGCCGACTTCGAGCGCGGGCTGGCGATGCGGCTGAACGGAACCACGGTGTTCCCGCATGCGATGGCTTTCGGCGCAGCGGGCAAGCTCGAGTACGCCGAGAACTTCGGACGCATCACGGCGCAGGAGTCGCGCGCCCTTGGCATTCATTGGAATTTCTTTCCTGTCGCCGACGTGAATTCGAATCCGGTGAATCCCGTCATCAACACGCGCTCGTTCGGGGAAGATCCGCAGCAGGTTGGGCAGCTGGTCGCGGCCTACATCAAGGGCGCGCACGCAGGCGGGATGCTGGTGACCGCGAAACATTTTCCCGGCCACGGCGACACCGCGACGGACTCGCACCTTGGCGTGGCGAAAGTAGGTGGCGATCTCAATCATCTGAACACGATCGAGCTGCCGCCATTTCAAAAGGCTATCGACTCGGGCGTGGACTCGATCATGGTGGCGCACGTCACCGTGCCGGCGCTCGAGCCCGATCCGAACCGGGTGGCGACCACGTCTCCCCGTATCGTCACCGACCTATTGAAAAAGCAGATGAAGTTCAATGGGGTGGTAACCACGGATGCGCTCGACATGGCCGGCCTCACCCACCTGTACGCCTCCGATGTGGGCCGGGCCGCGGTCGAGGCCTTCAAGGCGGGCAACGACCTGCTGCTGATCCCGGCCGACCTCGATGCCTCTTACAAGGCCATGATCAAGGCGGTGGAGAGCGGCGAGATCTCGCAAACGCGGCTCGACGAGTCAGTGCTGAAGCTGCTGAAGATGAAAGCTTCACTGGGTCTGCACAAGGCCCGGCTGATGGACCTGGCTGAAGTTGCGAAAAGCGTCGGCAAGCCGCAGAGCATGCTGGCCGGGCAGGGAGTCGCCGACGATGCCGTCACTCTGGTGCGGGACAACGGCAAGGTCCTGCCGCTGAAATCCACGGGAACCACCAAGGCGGGGCTTCCGTATATGAACAAAGAGGAGATACATAACCAGCTGGTGGTGATTGTCTTCTCGGAGGATGTGCGCCTGCTCATGGGCCGCGTGCTCGAACACCAGATGCGGAGCCGCGTGCCCGACGCGAACGTGGTCTACGTGGACTCTCGAACCGCGGAGGGTATGGCGGACGACGTGCTAAAGGCCGTGGACCAGGCACAGAGCGTGGTGGCGGCGGTTTATGCAACTCCGACGCCGGGCAGCACGAAGAACACGACGGCGGTGGCCGATGCCACAGGCGTGTTGCTGAGCAAGGTGCTCGACCACGCAGCGGGGAAGACGGCGGTGGTGGCCCTGGGGAATCCGTACGTGGTGGCAGATTTTCCTAAGATCGATAATTATCTATGTACATTTTCAAACGAAACAGTTTCGGAGCTGAGCGCGGTGAAGGCTTTATTCGGAGAGATTCCGATCCGGGGGCATTTGCCGGTCAGCATTCCGAACGTGGCCCAGCGCGGCGCCGGAATTGAACGACAGGCGCAACTGGCGAAGGGAGATTTCGAACATGCGAACACCGCAAGGCGCTAGCGCAAGGCTCGCGTTGGCGAGCCTGTTGGTCCTGCTGTTTGTGGCCGGCGTAGGGTGCAAAATCAACGTGAACAAATCGCAGAATGGCGAGGATAAGAACGTCGACATCGAAACGCCCGTGGGTGGGATTCACGTGAGCCAGGGTGCCAATGCGCGTGACACCGGGCTGGCGGTCTATCCGGGCGCACAGGAGAAACAGAAGAATTCGAACGGTCACGACAGCAACAGTGCCAATGTCAATATTTCCTCGGGTCTTTTTGGAGTGAAGGTCGTGGCCATTGAATTTCTGAGCAACGATCCGCCCGACAAGGTTGCGGCGTTCTACCGCGATCAGCTCAAAAAATATGGCGGCATCCTGGAATGTCACACGGACAACCCGCATGCAGACGCGGGCGATGTCGATGTCGAGTTGGGCAAGGATCATGAAAAGAGCGATAACAAGCTCAGCTGCGGACACGATCACGGCGCGACGCTCGAGTTGAAGGTCGGGACCAAGGACAACCAGCACATCGTGTCGATTTCACCGCAGCATGAAGGGAAGGGCAGCGACTTCGCGCTGGTGTTCGTGCAGACGCGGAGCGGGGGTAAGGACACGATCTAAGGCGCTCGAAAGGCGCAGGGTCCTTCCGCTCGTTCGGCTGACGCCTTACTCGGTCAGGATGACATGAGTTGAGGTATTTGACGCCTCGTCGTCGAGGACGAACGTCAGTTCATTTCTTGCTTGATCCTGCCTGCTACGGTAATTTGAAAATCCGTGGATCATCCCTGTCATAAATGTGGCGCGGCCGTGGACGAGGGCGTGCCGTTCTGCAAACAATGCGGGGCGCCGCAGATTCGTGTGGTGGGGGTGGAGCCGCCGGAGGAGGGCGGGTTGCACACGGCGGAGAGGAGCGATCGCGATCCGATCGCTGCGGTGCGATTGCCGCGGCCCTCAAAACACAGCGTGCAGTGGTCACAGGCTCTGCCAGCCGCGTTGATTGGAGGCTTGTTCTCGTGGATGATGTCAACCGTACCTTACCCTCTATTCAGCCTGCTTTTCCTGGCAGGGGGTCCGCTCGCGGTGAGGGTATGTGTTCGAAGGGTCCGGGGGTGGATCCCTACAGTGGGAGCTGGAGCCTGGATCGGCGCGGCGAGTGGTTTATTTGCGTTTCTGTTGGATGCGATTCGAACCGTTGCGATTCTCAAGTATCGGCCTGAAGAGCTACTGCGTCAGGCGTTGGACGGCTTCGAGCAGGTCACGAAGTTCGGTTTCGATCCGCAAACGGTGCACGAGATGCAGGAACTTCTCAAGACCCCAAGCGGCCTTGCTGCATATGCCGCGTCGCAGTTGTTAGTAGTACTCATCATCTTTGTCGTTGGGCTAAGCATCAGCGGTGGATTGTACGCGGCATGGTTGCGAAAGCGCGCCTCGTTGTAGCGTTCTCGGGAATTCGATGGATCCCTTCGGACTGACGTCCTCGGGCGGAGTGCCATCCCTACGGGATTTGCGTTTCTATTTTTTGCCGGTACCCAGCGCTTACGCGCTGGGCTATCCTATGCCGCCGCTGCGCGGCTAGGTTGCGGCTTTCGAGGCTATGCCCCGCCGCTACGCGGCTCTGTTGCGGCTTCGAGGCCGTGATGCCGTTACGCGGGCCCTTCCATTGCCGGGGCGGGGATATGATTCACGGAAGGTGCAGCAGGTGCAGGAACTTCTTAAGACACACGAGGGCCTGGTCGCCGTTGTGGTGCTCGTGATGTTCGTGATGCTTCTCGTGATCGTGGCCGGAGGGTGCAATGGCGGGGCGTTATACGCGGCATGGTTGCGAAAGCGCGCCTCGTTGTAGCGTGCTCGGCAATTCGATGGAGTTCCTGCGGACTGACGTCCTCGGGCGGAGTGCCATCCCTACGGGATTTGCGCTTTCTACTTCGCCGGTACCCAGCGCTTACGCGCTGGGCTATCCTATGCCGCCGCTACGCGGCTACGTTGCGGCTTCGGGTTCGTGCGGCTGCGGGTCCGTATGCTGCGGGTCTGTGCGGCTGCGGGTCTATGCGGCTGCGGGTCTGTGCGAGCTGCGGGTCTGTGCGGCTGCGGGTCTATGCGGCTGCCCCGCGGCTATGTTGCCGCCAAGGGTCTATGTCGGCCTACGCGGCTCTGTTGCGGCTGCGCGGTGTCGTATCTTGTCGTGAGAAGAGCAGGGGCAGGTGTGGGCGAAGTCATGGTGGACAGTGGGGACGAACAGCGGAGGGTCGGACTGTGTGCTGATTGCGAGCATGCACGGCGAATGGAATCGGACCGGGGTTCGCTATTTTGGCGGTGCGTGTTGTCGGCAACGGATCCGAGGTTTCCAAAGTATCCACGGCTGCCGGTTCTCGAGTGCGACGGATATAAGAGATCAGCGCAGGAGCGCTCATAAGTGGGTTTTGAACGCTTGCGGCGCGACGCTGGCGACGCGTATGATGCTGCGTTCATCCTTCGCGGGGCGCGCTCGAAGGGGACAGGTGATTCGCGATGCCCCAAGGCTGAACGGAAATTGGGCAGGGCGCGCTGGAGCCGGGCGGCCCTGGCTGCAGGCAACCGATGAATAAGGTGGCACGCGGTTCGCTTCTGGGCATCGAAGATCTGGATGCGCCGGAAATCCTGAAAATCCTGCAAGCGGCGCGGCGCATGAATCCGCAAAAACCGAAGCCCTTATTGCGGGGCAAGCGGGTGGTGCTGCTGTTTTACGAGCCATCGACGCGCACGCGTTCGTCGTTTGAGATTGCCGCCAAGTCGATGGGCGCGATGACGACGCTGGTGCAGTCGAGCGGGTCGAGCATTGAAAAGGGCGAGTCGCTGCTGGACACGGGATACACGCTGCGGGCGGTGGGAGCGGACGTGATCGTGCTCCGGCACCCGCTGGCCGGAGCGCCGCGGCTGATGGCGGAGCACCTGGATATTCCGGTGGTGAATGCGGGGGATGGAATGCACGAGCATCCGTCGCAGGCACTGCTTGATGCGTACACCATCCTGAAACATAAGAAGACGCTGAAGGGGCTGCGGGTGGCGATTGTGGGCGACATCTTTCATAGCCGGGTGGCGCGCTCGGCCTGTCATCTGCTGTCGAAGTTCGGGTCGAAGGTCACCCTGTGCGGCCCGGCTGAGCTGGTGCCAGAAGTGGCGGCGACGCTGGCGCCCGGAGTAAGCGTGACGCGGCATATTGAGGAGGCGCTGCGCGGGGCGGACGTGATCACGCTGCTGCGGGTGCAGAAGGAGCGGCTCGCCGGTTTGAAGCTGCGGCTGGAGGAGTACGTGGCGCGCTATCAGATGACGGCGCACCGTCTGAAGATGGCGAAGCGGGATGCGATCGTGATGCACCCAGGGCCGATTATCCGCGGCCTGGAGTTGACGGGAGAGGTGGCGGATGGTCCGCAGTCGGTGATTGTGGAGGAAGTGCACAATGGCGTGCCGACACGGATGGCGATTTTGGCGCGGGCGGCGGGGAAGGTGCGGTAGCTGAGCTCAGCATAATTCTTTGCTTAGAGGGCCGCGATGAAGCTGTAGTGAGAAAAAGCAGGTCCTTCGCTTCGTTCAGGATGACAAACTCTGTGATGGCATACGAGAGAAACAAACCGGCGTCGCTGCTGATTCGCGGCGGACACGTGATCGATCCGGCGAACCGGGTGGATGCGCCGATGGACGTGCTGCTGCGCGACGGGCATGTGGCCGAGGTTGCCCCACCGAACAAGGTGCGCGGGAGCGCGGAAGAGAAGCTGGATGCCCGCGGATTGATCGTGGCGCCGGGATTTATCGACCTGCATGTCCATTTGCGGGAGCCGGGACAGAGTTACAAGGAGACAATTGCGTCGGGGACGGCGGCAGCGGCGGCAGGCGGATTTACGTCGGTGTGCTGCATGCCGAACACAACGCCAGTGATCGACTCGCAGGAGTGGGTGAACTGGTTGCGGCAACCGGAGCGAGGCGCAGTCGTCAATGTATTTCCGGTGGCGGCGGCGACGCATGCCAGCAAGGGCGCGGTGCTCACGGACTTTCGCGGATTGCAGCGCGCAGGAGCTGTGGCGGTAACAGATGATGGAAAGCCGATACTCGATAACGACATCATGCGCGAGTGCCTGCGGCTGAGCGGGGAACTCAGTTTTCCGGTAGTGCAGCATGCTGAGGACACCCGCATGACGGAAGGTTGCCCGATGAATGACGGGCCAACATCGTTCCGGTTGGGGCTGCGGGGGTGGAATGCGGCTGCGGAAGCGAGCATTGTGGACCGTGATGTCCAGTTCGCTCAGCAGATGCCGAACGCACGGTTGCATGTGGCGCATCTGTCGGCGGCGGATTCGCTGAAGGCCGTGCGGCGCGGCAAGCGCAGCCGAGCGCGAGTGACTTGCGAGGTCACACCGCATCATTTCACTTTGACCGACGAGGCAGCAGGGGGATATGACGCGAATGCCAAGATGAATCCGCCGCTGCGTTCGGCGGCGGATATCGAGTCGATTGTGGTGGCACTGGGAGACGGGACGGTGGACGCGATTGCGACCGACCATGCGCCGCATGCGTGCCATGAAAAGCTGGTGGAGTTTGAACGGGCGGCGTTCGGGATTATCGGGCTGGAGACGGCGTTGGGGCTGGCGATCACGAAGTTGCACCGCGAGTACAAGATTCCGCTGACCCGGATTGTGGAGTTATTTACTTCGGGGCCGGCGCGAGTGTTTGATCTGCGCGGACGCGGGGCGCTGACGCGGGGAAATCATGCGGACGTGACGATTTTCGATCCCAAGAAGCGGTGGACGTTTGATGTGTCGAAGTCGCGGTCGCTGGCGCGGAACTCGCCGTTTGATGGATGGCAGCTGACGGGGAAAGTGGTGGCGACGGTGGTGGGGGGACGGGTGGTGTGGCGGGAGTAGGTTCCAAAATGATTTGACCACAGAGGACACAGAGGATCACGGGGTAAGGCTTTTCAGCCGCCAAGAGCGTGCCCTTTCCGACTACGACAGAATTCCCATCTTTTTCCCAACCTTCTTCAAAACCTCCAGCGCCTGCTCCAGCTCTTCCTTCGTGTGCGTGGCGGTCATGATGGTGCGCACGCGGGCTTTGCCTTCGGGGACGGTGGGGAAGGCGATGCCGGTGCCGAGGACGCCTTCCTTGAATAACTCGCGCGAGAACTCCATGGTGCGGGCGCCGTCGCCGATGATGATTGGGGTGATGGGGGTTTCGCTGGCGGGCGTGGTCTTGCCACCGATGTCGAAGCCCACCAGGCCGAGTTCTTTCTTCCAGAAACGTGTGTTTTTCCAGAGATTCTCGATGCGCTCGGGCTCGTCCTGGAGGACGTCGAAGGCAGCGATGCAGGTGGCGGCGACGGAGGGCGGGTGCGAGGTCGAGAACAGGAACGGGCGTGCGCGGTGGTAAAGGAAGTCGATGAGGTCGCGGGTGCCGCAGACGTAGCCTCCGAGGGCGCCGATGGCTTTGGAGAGAGTGCCGACCTGGATATCGACGCGGCCGTGCTGCTGGAAATGATCGATGGTGCCGCGGCCGTTGCGTCCGAGAACGCCAGAGGCATGGGCATCGTCGACCATCATGATGGCGCCGTATTTTTCGGCGAGATCGCAGAGACCGGGCAGCGGGCCGATGTCGCCGTCCATGGAGAAGACACCATCGGTGATGAGCAGCTTGCGGCCGGGCTGACCCTTGACGCTGGCGAGTTGCTGTTCAGCGTGGGCGAGGTCCTTGTGGTTGAAGACGAGGATCTTGGCGCGGGACAGGCGGGCGCCGTCGATGATGGAGGCGTGGTTCAGTTGGTCGGAGATGATGAAGTCGTCTTTGCCGAGGACGGCTGAGACCGTGCCCGCATTCGCGGCGAAGCCCGACTGAAAAACCACGCAGGCCTCGACGTTTTTGAAACGCGCGATCTTCTCTTCCAGCTCCATGTGGATTTTCATGGTGCCGGCGATGGTGCGGACGGCGCCCGAGCCGACACCGTATTTGTGGGTGGCTTCGAGGGCGGCTTCCCGCAGCTTGGGATGCGTGGTCAGGCCAAGGTAATTGTTCGAGGCGAGGTTGATGACCTTCTTGCCGTCGAAGGTGCAGACCGCGGCTTGCTCGTCGTCGAGTACCCTGAGGTTGAAGTGGGTGCCCTTGGCTTTGAGTTCGTTGATCTGGTCGGTGAGATAGGAAAGCGGGTTGGTGCGGGTGGCAGTAGTCATGAGGACCTCGAAAGCATTCCTCCGCACGCCCATACTGAGCGAAGGCGGAGGCGACCTAACAGTCTAATACCGCGGGGGAGATTAGAGGAACGCCGTGCAGAGTGCAGAAGCGTACAAGGTCGAAATCAACAAGGGCTAGCGCGGTTTGCTGCGCTGTGGAATGATGGCTCATGCCCAAAGACCGCAAGCTGACTTATTCCGACCGCCAGGCACAGGCCGCTCGTGACAAGAAGCAAAGCGCCCAAAAGAAAACCACCGGCGAAGCGCCCAGCCAGGTCCCTACGCCCGTCGCGCCGAAAACAACTCGAAAACGCTGACGATTCCAACCCGCTCGCGTTCTTGCCCTTGCAATTCAGTTTGGCCGCAAGCTTCGGATAGCCCAGGTTCTCAGGCTCTGCGAATCTGGTGAAGCCATTTTGAAGCGAGGGCCCATGCCACAGTTATTCCGCGTTGCCGCCATTCCAACCAAGGTCGCCGATCTCGTCCGATCGACGATGCGCTCGCCGGGCTACGGCCATCCCGCTCATGCTGAAGTGGCCACCGGATACGGTCCATGCCGGCACTGTCTGCGCGACTTCCAGGTTGGGAAGGACCGCAGAATTCTGTTTACCTATGATCCGTTTCACGGAATCGAGCCGCTGCCGTTGCCGGGGCCGATCTTCATTCACGAGGAATCATGCGAACGGTTTGGAGACGATGCCGGCTTTCCGGAAGACCTTCGCAGCCATCGTCTGACCCTGGTGGCGTATGGAGCGGGACGGCGGTTGCTGGTGGAGGAGCAGGTCGAGAACGGAGAGGTCGAAGCACTGATCGCACGACTGCTGCAGCAAAAAGAGGTGAAGTACCTGCACATTCGCGATACCGAGGCGGGGTGTTATGACTTTCGGATTGAGCGAGTAGAGAAATAACGCGACGCAGAAAGACGCCTACTTCGTGCCATTCGGATACACCAATATCTTGCTAGCCTCTCCCGTTTTCAACCGTTCCATGGCTTTCGAGAAATCTTTCATGGGGATGCGGTCGGTGATGACCGGGTGCAGGTCGAGCTTGCCGGCCTTAAGCAGCGCCGTCATCTGGTACCAGGTCTGGTACATGCGGCGGCCGTTGATGCCCTGAATGGTGAGGCCTTTGAAAATGATGTCTTCGGAGAAATTGAGCGAGACTGGTTTGGAGGTGAGACCAAGAAGGGAGATGCGGCCGCCGCGACGCACGATGTCGAAGGCGGTTCGAATCGCACTGGGGTGACCGGCCATTTCGAGCACGGCGTCGACGCCTGCGCCGCCTGTGCGCTCCATGATGATGGCGTTCACGTCTTCCTTCGAGGGATCGAGCGCGAGGTCGGCTTTCATTTGCTTTGCGATGTTGCGGCGATGCTCGTTGACTTCGATAGCGAAGACCTGTGCTGCGCCCACGGCGCGGGCAACGGCGATCGCGAACAAGCCGATGGGGCCGCAACCGGTGATGGCGATCGTGCGGCCAGCAACTTCTCCGGCGAGCACGGTGTGTACGGCATTGCCCAGAGGATCAAGGATGGAGGCGTACTCCTGCGGAATGCCAGGGTCGAGCTTCCAGATGTTCGACTCGGGGATGACCACGTATTCGGCGAAGGCGCCGTCGGCATCGACGCCGATGATTTTCACGTTCTGGCAGATGTGAGCTTCGCCGGTGCGGCATTGCAGGCACTTGCCGCAGGCGACGTGCATCTCGGCGGAAACGAAATCGCCTTCCTTCACGCTGGTGACTTCGTCGCCGAAGGCGACCACTTCGCCGCAGAACTCGTGCCCGGGAACCAGCGGCGGGTGAATGCGTCCCTGCGCCCAGCGGTCCCACTCGTAAATATGAAGATCGGTGCCGCAGATGGAGGCGACTTTGACTTTGACCAGGACATCGTTGCGTCCGAAGGCGGGAATTTTGACTTGGCGGACGTCGGCGCCCGGAGCCGCCTCGGGTTTCACTACTGCCAGCATGGTTTTGAGCATCAGAGCTACCTTATTAGGACATCCTTACACGCACAAACTCTTTATTCTAGCATCGCGAAGACTGGCAACTAATCGACTGCCAGGCAAGGTGTGTTGTCGCCCTCTAGTGCCGAGCTTACAATCAAGCGCAGCAAGCACCCGGATAGACACGCCGAGGTGGCGCCGTGTTTCATTCACCACGACAATGGATGCGACAGTTGACGGTGGTTGGTCTGGCCTGTCTGGCCGCGGCAGCTACCAATGCGGAGAAACCGGTTGCGATTTCGCGCCAAGAGTTCCTGCAAAAGTTCGTGGCAGCCGCCATCGAACGAACGCATCATACGGTTCGTTATGATCCAGCCTATGTTCGCATTCCCTATCCTGGTGGCGATGTGAGCCCCGACACAGGCGTCTGTACCGACGAAGTCATCCGCTCTTATCGTGCTGTCGGCGTTGACCTGCAAAAGGAAGTTCACGAGGACATGGTGGCGAAGTACTCGGCCTATCCACGAAGCTGGCGTGGCGGTCCAGGTCGTCCGGATTCCAATATCGATCATCGGCGGGTGCCGAACCTGATGGTGTTTTTCCAGAGGCACGGGGAAACATTGCCAGTCACTTATCACGCAGCCGACTATCACCCGGGCGACTTGGTTACGTGGGATTTGGGACCCGGCGTCCCGCATATCGGGATCGTGGTGGATCGCAAAGGCGACAGCGGAACTTACATGATCGTGCACAACATCGGCCAGGGACCGCAAATGGAAGACTTGCTATTTCGTTGGAGGATCACCGGGCACTATCGGTATTACGGTCCCGGGCGCTAGCGTTCAGACGCCGCACTCTGCCAAAACAAGCGCTTGCTGAATAGAATCAGCTTTTCGCCCTCGAGGATTCCTTCGCCAGAGGATGCCCAATGCGGCGCCGCTCTTCGAGCGACATGCGATTGAACTCCTCCGATTTGCCGCGGGGCACACTCAAAGTTTTCCATTCCTTCGAGCGCAGGTGCTTGGCCAGAAAGACGATCTGGCCAAGATGAAAAGCGTAGTGGGCGAGCGCGCGGTTGAGAGCCTGGACCACAGTATGCGGTTCCTGCCGAATGTAGACGGTGCGCATGAGGTCGGCGGGCTGGAGAGAATCGAGGGTCGAGAAAACGACAGCCCAGCCTTCTTCCCACCAGCGCATGAGGTCGTCGCGAGATGTGTTGGCGGCGATCTCGAATTCGTGATCGCGATGGCGGGTAGGTTTTTCGCCGTCCGATGTGAGGAAGTCGGTGAAGCGCGAACGCATATTGCCGGCGATGTGCTTGATGAGAATCGCGACCGAGTTCGATTCGGGATCGAGCGTGACGAAGAAGTCATCGTCTTCGAGCTGAGCGAGGGCGCCTTCGGTCAGGCGCTTGTGTCCGCGCATCAGCCGACGTATTTCGTCAAGGAGATGGGAAGAAGTGGAGTCCATGTGAAACATCATAACGTTTCTTGCGGTGGTTCTTGGTTTCGACGCGAGAGCCCGTCCCTACGGGACTGCAGAAAAGTTTTTGGGGGGGTTGGCGTAACCCAGCACTGGCGGGCTGGGCTTTCCTGTGCCGCCACGTGCGGCTCGCGTTGATCGGCTCTAGGAGTCGGGCAAGGTGGAGAGCCGCATTCGTAGGGTTGAAGGGATATCCGCGAGAGACAAGGAGTGTCGAGCGTGCTGGGCTTTCCTGTGCCGCCGCCAACCGCGGCTCGGACTGGCCGGCTGAAAGAGTCGGGCAAGGTGGAGAGCCGCATTCGTAGGGCTGAAGGGATATCCGCGAGAGACAAGGAGTGTCGAGCGTGCTGGGCTTTCCTAATGCCGCCGCCAAACGCGGCTCAGGAGTGTCGCAAGAGGAATTCGAGCCGATTCAAATGCTGATTCAGGGATGCAAAGGGAAGGAGGAATATGGGGCAGCGCCCATCTCGCTAGGGAAGGATGATCTACGAAGGCGGAAACTGATGTTGTTAGAAGTAGGACGCTACCAACATAAGCGGCCTATGCGTCACTACCGAATTGTGACCGCTGGCACAGACTGCCAGGCCAACCCGGATGGCATGCTGTCAACGTACGGCGAGTGTTCCGTGTATGGCGAGTGTTCTCCGTTGTCAGTGCCGTCAGGCACGGAATACGAAAGCCCAGCACGTAAGTGCTGGGAAAAAGAGCCAATAACGGATGTTTCAGTCCCGTAGGGACGGGGTCTATGTCTCATTCCTATCCAAACGTCTTGATTCATTGTGTGTTCAGCACAAAAGACAGGCGAAACAGCATTCCGGATGAATTGCATGAAAAACTATGGGCCTATCTTGCAGCCGTCGGCGAAAAGGAGAAAGTGCGCGTGCTGGAAGCGGGCGGGACTGCAAATCACGCGCACCTGTTGCTGGTGCTGCCAGCTGATATCGCACTCAGCAAGGCCATGCAGACCCTGAAGGCAAATTCGTCGCGCTGGATGGGCGAACATGGCGTGGATTTCTGGTGGCAGCAAGGTTACGGCACGTTCAGTGTCAGTGCCTCGAACACAGGTCGCGTACGCGATTACATAAGACGACAGGCGGAGCATCATCACAAGCGATCTTTCGAAGAGGAGTTTGTCGCGTTATTGACGGGATCAGGAGTCGATTACGATCCCAGATTCGTGTTTGGGTGAGCCCGTCCCTACGGGACTGCGAAGAATTTTTGGGGGGACCCGTAACCCAGCACTGACGTGCTGGGCTTTCCTGTGCCGCCGCCATGGGCGGCTCGGATGGGTGATTGAGAGAATCGGGCAAGGTGAAGATCTACATTCGTACGGGGCTGAAGGGATGTCCTCGAGAGACAAGGTCTGTGTAGCGTGCTGGGCTTTTCTATGCCGCCGCCATGGGCGGCTCGGATTGGTGATTGAGAGAATCGGGCAAGGTGAAGATCTACATTCGTACGGGGCTGAAGGGATGTCCTCGAGAGACAAGGTCTGTGTAGCGTGCTGGGCTTTTCTGTGCCGCCGCCATGGGCGGGCTCGGATGGGTGATTGAGAGAATCGGGCAAGGTGAAGATCTACATTCGTACGGCTGAAGGGATGTCCTCGAGAGACAAGGTGTGTGTAGCGTGCTGGGCTTTTCTATGCCGCCGCCACGGGCGGCTCGGATTGGTCAGCTGAAAGAGTCGGGCAAGGTGAAGATCTACATTCGTACGGGGCTGAAGGGATGTCCTCGAGAGACAAGGTCTGTGTAGCGTGTTGGGCTTTCCTGTGCCGCCGCCATGGGCGGCTTTAGAGTTGCAGATCTGGCGGTTGGAACATCGAACTCGTTTCTGCGATAGCGATAATTGTCGATGTCAGTCGATGCCCCAGCCTCCGCCTCCGGGCGACTCGATGCGGATGCGTTCGCCTTTCTTCAGGCGGACATTGAATTTGCCGGACAGCAATTGTTGGGAGCCATCGGGTCGCACGATTGCGGCTTGACCGGGAGCACCTTCGGTGCCGCCACTCAGCCCCCAGGGCCCGCGCGTGCGCCGATCGGCGAGCAGGGTGACCTCGGCGTCGGTGAGCATTTCGATTTCGCGAACGATGCCGTCTCCTCCGCGATGTCGACCCGCACCGCCACTTCCGGGCCGCAACCCGTACTTGCGAACGCGGAGGGGATAAGCGTACTCGAGCGCCTCAGCCGGTGTGTTGAGGGAATTGGTCATGTGCGTATGCACGCCAGACACGCCGTTCTTCGTAGGCCTTGCCCCCATACCTCCAGCGATCGTTTCGTAATAGGCAAAGGGCTCGCCGGTATGCGGATCGATCCCGCCGATGGTGAGGTTGTTCATGGTGCCGGAGGCGGCGGCAGGAATGCGATCGGGGACGGCCTGGGCCAGAGCCCGCAACAGGACATCGACGATACGTTGGGAGGTTTCCACGTTTCCTCCCGCGACGGCAGCCGGCGGGACTGCGTTCACGATCGTTCTTTCTGGCACGATAACGTCGATAGGGCGCATCAAGCCCGCGGTGGCCGGAACATCTTCCTGCAGCAGGCAGCGGAATACGTAGAAACAGGAGGAGCGCGTGATAGCTTCCACCGCGTTGACACTGCCTTCAACCTGGGGATCGCTGCCGGTGAAGTCGACGCTAACTCGAGGTGCAGAACTTTTTGCAGAGAATCCGAAGGCCTTGCTGGCCGCGGGAGACAGCCGATTTTGGCGTCGGCGAGTTGCTTTGTGAAACGTGATCGCCACGGAAATTTTTACGGGGGTTTCGCGGATCCCGTCGTTATCGAGAAAATCTTCGGCGCGATAAGTACCGGGGGGAACCTGATCCAGAAAGGCTTGCATCAGTTCCTCGGAGTAGGCCAGAAGGTCAGCAGCAGCACGCTGCGTGCGGGGAAGACCATAGCGCGCACAAATTTCTTCGAGGCGATGACTGCCCGTGTGGCAGGCGGCGATCTGGGCACCGAGGTCGCCTTCGCGTTCCCGTGGGGTGCGCACGTTGGCGAGCAACAGGGAGAGAACATCGCGCTCGATCTCCCCGGCGCGCATGAGTTTGACCGGAGGAATGCGAAAGCCTTCCTGGTAGATCTCGTGGCAAAGGCCCATCGATCCTGGGTAGGTGCCGCCGACATCGGCGTGATGGGCACGCGACGCGACGTAGAAGTCCGCGAGGGCTTTGCGCCGAGTTCGGTGCGAGTGCACTCGACTCCGCCGGATGAAGACCGGCGCGACCAGCGTGATGTCGGGCAGATGCGTGCCGCCGGTGAAGGGGTCGTTGAGCATGACCATATCGCCGGGGCCGAGTTCGCAAGTCTCGATCGCGGCCCGCACCGACATCGGCATGGAGCCGAGATGGACGGGCATGTGATCGCCCATGGCGATGACGTTGCCGTCGCGATCGAACACCGCACAGGAGTAGTCGCGGCGTTCCTTGATGTTGGGAGAAAACGCAGTTCGGCGCAAGGCCGCTCCCATCTCTTCGGCGATGGAGTGGAAGAGGTTCTTGAAGATTTCGAGCTCGATGGGATCGCGCTTCATCGTCATTCGTGATGCGCGAAGAGTGTAGTCGATTCTTGGGCAGAGGGCGGCGGTCGAAGGGGGTTCGCAAGTCACAAAATTGTGTTGACATGGCTGTAACAGTGCCGCAATATCTGGTATTAACAGGTGAGCCCATACCAGAACTTGGGCTACATCGGCAAACGGGCAAGCGCCCAACCGAAGACACCTTGCAAGGGAAAAAGTTCACGGAGGAAATTACTTCATGGCAACCAAGAAAAAGGCTGCGAAGAAGAAAAAGAAACACTAACCGTCTTGCGAGGACGGTACCTCGCAATGGGCCAAAGGATTACAAGAAGCCTCCCGGGAGAAGCACCTCCGGGGAGGCTTTTTGATTTTGGCTGATGGCTCGTGGCTGATGGCCCGTGGCTGAGAGTCGATGGCCGTTGCGGTCCGCGTGAAGATGATTCCTTAGACTGTTCTGTTTCTTGCCACCAGCTATCAGCCACCGGCCACTTGCCCTTCTGGCACGAAATGGGGTTGTTCGGGGGCGCAGGTCGTGCTAGAAACGGCTTAGGCGGGAAGGTCTGGCCTTCCTGCGAAGCGACGCGCCACCTCGCATAGGGCGAATGAGTCCGAAGAAAAAGAGCAACGGAAAATCGAGCAAGACGAGCGAAATCCTGATCCCGGAAAAATTGTATTTCCGCATCGGGGAGGTCGCCCGGCTGTGCCGCTTGCCCGCCTACGTACTGCGCTTCTGGGAAACCGAGTTTCCGCAGCTGAAGCCGGTGAAAAGCAGCACGGGACAGCGCATGTACCGGCGGCGTGACGTGGAAAACGTGGTTCGTATCAAGCAACTTCTCTACGAAGAGGGCTACACCATCGCGGGAGCCCGTCAGCACCTGCGCGATGAAGGCAAGGGCGACAAGAAACAAGTCGCACTCCCATTCATGGCAAGCTCACCCGCCGATCTGCGGCAGATTCGCCAGGGGCTGCAAGAGATTCTCACCATCCTGTCTCCGCGGCACTAGCATCACGGGCCGAAGAGGGTTCCGGTCCCTATTCCCATTTTGGAATTTTTGAATTGTTTCAGTGATGCGTGCGCTTGCGCGCGACGATAGCTTCCCGCAAGGTGGACGCAGGAGTCCACCATGATCCAAGTACTGGTGCATCACGAAGTCGCCGACTACCAGCGCTGGCGCGCCGTGTTCGACGCTGCCCTCGACTTCCGACATGAGGGTGGCGAGCAGAGCTGCCGCATTTTTCGCACGGCGGGCAATCCCAACGATCTGACCTTGCTGTTTGACTGGGACAATCCGGAGAAGGCGCGGCGCTACATCACTTCCGACGAACTAAGAAACAAGATGCAGGAAGCTGGAGTGAAAGGCGTTCCCGAAGTGCATTATTTGGCAGAAATGTATACAGTGCGACGCAGCGCGGCTGACTGAGATCTGGGAGATTGGCAGAAGCCGCAGAAAGATCGGGCTAGCCTTTGCGCTCCGCCGAGGCGACGTTGGCCGCTTCGTCGAGAAGAATGCGGCTGGCGCGCTGAGTTTCCTGAATGAGGGAACGTTTCTCTTTCGGATCGGCCTCGCCTTCGCCGGACATCACGGAACCGGCCGCCAGGGCAAACCGGAGAGCATCACTTTGATCGTCGAAGTAAAGGATCACTTGCTTGGCCGCCATACACACTGCTCCTGGGTCGAAATCGTGGCGCCCTCAAAACGCGTTGCATTCATTTTAGAATCTGGAGCGACGCGCGGGAGTAGCGTTCTTGGTACTCGGGGTGAATTATTGGGCAGACTCCTTCTCCGCCTCCTCCTGGATATGGCGCAGGACGCGCAGATGTATGCGATGAATCACCGCGTCGGACCAGAGGCGCCAGTACGCAGCCGGCCATAACCCGTGGTGATACCACGTCGTGCCCTCAAGCCTGGTCCCGCCACCGGCTAGCGGAGTCAGCAGAAACTGGCCACCCTCCGACAAGAGATAACCATGTAGATGTGGAGGCTCGATATGAGAGTAGGGGCTCCACTCTTCCAAGGGAGGCGGATTCGAGGAGACCGAAAACTTCAGTTGGCGCGGAGGGTTCCAGACCTGGATGGGCTCGACAAAGGAGCCAGTGGAAAAAACGCAATGGCGTTCCGCGCCCGGGCCATTCCCCAGCATTTCCGCGCGTATCGGATACGCGATGCCAGCGCGAAATATCAACTCCGTTGGCGGTGGGATCTCGGTGAACGCGACCACCTGTTGCCAAACCACTTCGGGCGGCGCCTGAACGTCGATTGCGGTGCGCACTTCATATAGGGGCGGACGCGCTGCGATGGCGTGCTCGATCCATTGCACGCCGGGCGCGAGAAGGATCAAAGCGCCCATCATCGCCGGCGCTTCTTTTCGCCAACCCTTTCGCAGTGAGTGTGCGAAGGCGCCTCCGAACGCCGCCAGGGGCAAGGCCAGCGGCATGATCATGAGCAAGCAGATCCCGCCCTCGGCGGCCAGAGCGAACAAAGCCAGTCCCAGCAGACTGACGGAAAACAGGGCGACCACGATATCGCCGAACGCCGTTTGTGGACGCCGCAGCTCGTAAACCCAGGCGGCGACAAATCCCATGGTGAACGGAACGGCCACGAACAATCCCCAGCCGTAATTCGCGAGATACAGGGTGCCAAATACAACCATTCCGTATCCGGCAGGAACCGTGAGCAACAGCGACAGGGCAGCGCTACCGATCGCACTTTCAGGCAGGAAGTGGGTCAGCTGAGAGTTGCGGGAAGGGCTGTCCTGTCGCTGCTCCGGAGTTCGTCCCGGCACCAGGCAGAGGAGCAGGAAAAAAAGCAGGTTCAGAAATGGGACGAAGAACAAAATCACCAGAGCCGTGGGCCAAGCGACGCTGCGGAGGCGTTTCACGGTAAGCGCAAGTCCCACCCAAATAAAGGGAAGCGCCAGCGCAACCAGCGTAGCCAGAAAGCGGGCATCGCTTCCGCCGAGTTGCGTGACCCGCACGATGTCCCCAGGCGCAATCCAATAATTGAAGATTCCCCAGGGGCGGTGGAAACCGTAAGTCGCGAGCAGCCGGTCCAAATTGTGCTTGATGGCGAAACCTACCAGGCCGACTAGAGCGTAGGTCCCGCGATCCACGGTTCCGCTGGTTCGCCAGAGATCGGAAAAAGTAATCTTCACGGGCGCAATTCCTCCTGTCGGGTGTTGTGGGGGAAGTGCATGCGTGCGACGCGATGGCGGCAACGTCTGTGCCGGGCCACGGCGTGGTAGGCGGATCGCAGTAGCGTCGAGCCCCCGGGAAGTTTCGCAATCCAGGCAAGGGGGCGCGCCCACCACAGCTCATGGGTCAGCGCGAGGAAGGCGTCGGAGCCTACGTACTGTCGGCCATCGGGAAGCACCAGCCGGAGTGCCTGCAGGAGTTCGTGCGGAGCAAGTCCAAGAAGCGCGGCGACTCGAGGATCCTGCAAAGGCGCCGTGGCCAGTCCGCGTCGATGCAAAGGATGTGACAGCCAGCGGGCGGTGCGGGCGCAGAATCCGCATTCCGCGTCATAGAAAAGCCAGCCCCGTGCATGCCGGCCCTTGCTGTCGGTCATTTCCGAAGCGAGCGAAATCATGAGACCTCATTTGGCGGATTTTTTCGCGCTGTCAAACAGCGATTTTATTTTTCCGCGAAGCCGGGCCATGCCGCGGAGAGCGGTCGACGGCAAGTGCACAATCTCCTCGAACAGGCCGGTGGTGGTGGTGAGAAATTCGAGCATCTCCTCGAGCCGCTGCCGGCTGTAAGCGCTGCCCGCATTCGGCTTTTTCAATTCATTGACGCATTCCTGCAGAACGCGCAGGGTGGGATCGATTTCGCGGCGTTTCCGCTCTTCGGCGACGATCCGGAAGATCTCCCAGACGTCCTTGACGGACTCGAAATGATCACGCCGGTCGCCTAGAACGTGGACCACGCGCACGATGCCCCAGCCCTGGAGTTCGCGCAGGCTGGTGCTCACGTTGGAGCGGGCGACCGACAAAGTGGCGGCGATGTCTTCGGCATGCAGGGGTTTCGGCGAGAGGAAGAGCAGGGCATGCACCTGGGCCACGGTGCGATTGATTCCCCAGCGCGTGCCCATCTCGCCCCAGTGGAGCACGAATTTCTGTTCCGTCGGTGGAAGCGGTGCCATGGTTGTCTGTTATTTCTGTATAAACAGAAATTACTGGAAAAACCAGCTCAAGTCAACAGCCATTTTTCCGGGCTTTTGAAGGGGATGGGGTTAGCGCGCGGGTTCGCGTCCGGCGGCGCAACTGGCGGCGCGCTCGCGGAGCAGGTCCTGTTCGCGGGCGTTGCGGGTGAGGGAGGCGGCGCGGTCGAAGTCCCGGGCGGCCTCTTCGAAGCGTCCGAGTTTGGCCAGCAGATCGCCGCGAACGCTGGGCAAGAGGTGATAGTCCTTGAGCGCGGGCTCGGAATAGAGCGCGTTCACCAACCCGAGGGCGGCAGCAGGGCCGTATGCCATGCCAACCGCGACCGCTCGGTTCAGGTCGACGATGGGCGAGGGCTGCAGGCGAGCCAGTTCTTCGTAAAGACTGACGATCCGTTCCCATTCAGTTTCTTCGGCGGTGCGGGCCCGCGCGTGACAGGCGGCGATGGCAGCCTGCACGGTGTAGGGCCGGCGCGCGGGAGCAAGTTGCTCGGCTTGCGCGAGAGCGGCCAGACCACGACTGATAAGCAACTGGTCCCAGTGGGCACGATTCTGTTCGAGCAACAAGACTGGTTCGCCGTTCGGGCCCACGCGAGCGCGGGAACGCGAGGCCTGAATTTCCATAAGCGCTACCAGTCCGTGGACTTCGGGCTCATTGGGCATGAGTCCGACGAGAATACGGCCGAGGCGGAGTGCATCTTCGCACAGGGCTGGCCGGATCCAGTCGTCGCCCGCGGTAGCGGAATAGCCTTCGTTGAAGATGAGGTAGATGACTTCAAGGACTGAGGCCAGGCGGGTCGGCAACTCGCTGGCAAGTGGTGTTTCAAACGGAACCTGCTTATCGGCGAGGGTTCGTTTGGCGCGGACGATCCGTTGCGCAATGGTTGCTTCGGGAACAAGGAATGCGCGGGCAATCTCGTCGGTGGTCAGGCCGCCGAGCAGGCGCAGGGTCAGCGCGACGCGTCCTTCGGTCGAGACTACGGGATGGCAAGCGATGAATACCAGGCGCAGCAGATCATCGCCGACCGGGTCGTCGAGAGCGGCGTTGAAATCGGGCACGGTCTGCTGTCGGGCTTCCAGGTCGCGGCCCAGTTCCTCATGTTTGCGATCGAGGAGGGACAGACGCCGGAAGTGATCGATGGCGCGGTTCTTGGCGGTGGCCATCAACCAGGCGCCAGGATTGTCGGGAACGCCGTTTTTCGGCCACTGTTCGAGCGCGGCAACCAAGGCTTCCTGGGCGAGATCCTCGGCGATTCCTACGTCGCGCACGATGCGGGTGAGACCAGCAATCAATTTAGCCGATTCGATTCGCCAGACTGCATCGATCGCGCCCTGAGTCTCCGTGACGGACATAGCAGCGATGACAACACGTTTTCAGTGCGGTGCGCAAGCCGTGCCCGCTACGGCACAGGCGTGCCACGGGTCACTCGGTCGCGAGAGCAGAAGCATTGGGGCTCAGGGTTTTTTCCTGGAGCTCTTGGGCTTCAGGGTTTTCGCGTATTCGAAACCTGACAATTTCCGCGACAGCGATTTTCCACCCATTGAACGCCGAGCGCGTGGAGGATCAGGCGGTCGGCCAGCGAGAGCTTCTCGGGGTCGAGGGCAGCTTGGTAGGCGTAGTACACGGCCGAATTCCGGGTGATGCACCAGGGTTCGTGGCGAACGAGGCCTGCACAGTGTTCGCACTCTGCCCCGGCGTGATACTGGTTGCTGTGGAAGATGGGTGTCTGCAACAACATGGTCTGACCTTTCCAAGCCCGGCGGCGCGAGTGGCCGCAAACAAGGCGCCTGCCGGGCGCCAATCTATGGCCTCACTCTGCCGGAATCGAAAATAGACATCTGTATCTAAGATCACCTGCGATTGTGATCTGCGACACATTACGGTGGGACACGGTCAGCCGATGTGGCGAAGGCCCTCGACGATGTTTGTACGCGAGGCCCTGTAAGCGGGGACGATGGTGCTTATCAGGCCGACGAGTGCGGCCACGACCAGGGCAAGGACGCCAATCGGAGGGGTCACCTTCATCGAGGTGGGCAGGCCGGGCAGGGGAGACTTCCCTACCAGGTACATCAGCAGCATCGCGATCATCACTCCGGCGATGCCGCCGATCACGGCGAGCGTGACGGACTCCGCGAGGTAAAGCGAAAGGATGCGCTCCCGGGTGAAACCGAGAGTGCGCAGCACGGCGACCTCCCGGGTGCGCTCGCGAATGGTCATCGCCATGGTGTTGGCGGAGACGACGAGGATGGTGAAGACCACGGCTCCGCAGATTCCGAGGATGAATGCCTTGACGTTGCCCAGGGTGGCGATGAAGTCGAGCTGAAAAGCTTTCTCGCTCTCGCTTTTGGTCGGTTCGGGCAGATTGTGAAACATGTCGTCGATGTTGTGCGAAACGCGAGCCACTGACGCCGGTGCATTCACGCGGGTGAAGTAGAACCCGGCACTGTCCTTGAACCAGCCAACCGACTCCTCAAGATACTTCGCGTTGAAATAGAGGGAATTGTTGGGCGGGTCGATAGTGTAGATGGCGCGTATGGTGAGTTCCAGATTCGCGGGGAAAATCGTGCCAAGCAGAACGATGCGATCACCGATCCTCCAGCCGTGCTTGGCCGCGAGAGCCTGGTCAACCATGCAGCCGGTGCGGTCCTGCTGCCAGGCTTTGACCTGATCCTCGGGAACAATCTTGTCAGCGGCGACTTCCATGTATTCCGAGGGGTCGGTGGCGAATTGCGCAAAGAAGTTCTCGGGGCGGTCGTCTTTGTAACGGCCCCCGAACCACGTCATCGGCACCACGTGGACGACTCCCGGGATCGCCCGGATCTTGTCGCGATAGTAGCCGGGCAGGAAAAACGCCAGCGAGACGCGATGCCGCGTCATCAGGCGGAGGGCAGAGTCCGGCGCCCCCTGATCGATATAGAAGCCACGCCAGAACGCCATCATGACGCAAAGCAACAGAAGCGAGAAGCTAATGCTAAGAGCTGTCAACACACTGCGGCGCCGGTTGCGGAACGCGTTCTTGGTAACGAACTGAGCGAATGTCATGGAATCAGAGCCCCGGTTTTCTCATGCAGATAGATGACGGGAGAATTGTACTTGGGAGGCGGCGCACGGGGCAGTGACTGTGCACAAAATTGCGCGTGATGCGCAATGAAGGTATCTGAGCGTCATAGATTCCTCTATCTCCAGCATTCTCCTTAGCACTCTTCGTAATGCCCGTCTTACAAAGAAATGACAGGGGCATGACATGCGGGCAGGCGGACGCGCCTAAGCTGTGGCTGTGGTCGCAAAAGAATGCGATTCCTGACAAAAAACAAGAAATCGAGAGATTGACAGACGTGAATATTTGGTGGGTGAACAAGGTCGAAGTCGCTGAAAATCGGCTAGCAGCGCGGGTTTTGGCCGAGGCGCGTCGCCGGCAGTTTTTTCATGCGGGTGCGGCCTTGTAAAAGAAAGATTTACAGTAAGTAACCCATTTGGATGGTTCATTTTTGAAAAACTTGCGCTAACGTAGCGCTATCAAGAATCTCCCCCGGCCAGGAAATGGCAGTTCTTGGAAAAAGACCCAGAGTAGAAAGACCCTAAAAACGGAAACCCCCAGTTCCGTGAAGCAGCACAAACAAATCCCAGGCCCCTGGAAAAAGTGCTCCTAATAGGTTCGGCGATTCGCACCCACGTCGGTTCGTAGCGCCAACTGCTCGGGACAATAAAGTTCGCTTACATCGCCGTACGACCGATTGCCTTTGGGTAGTCGTGTTCGTCGGTCCGTCTCCTCCAGCGAGCGAATCACGGGCAAAGATTGCCTCAGGCGATCTGGGAGAGCTTCGTCTCGCGAGGGCTTGAGTTGCGAGTTGCGGTGGCCGACTCAAGCCGGGTAAGCGAATGGCCGGAGATGTTGTGGGGTGCGGGGAAACGCAAGCGCCGCTTGCGGGGTTCCCTGTTTGAGCATGCTTGGATGGGTGTGCTCAGAGGAGAAAGTTCATGAAGAAACAGACCGCGTTGTTGCTGTTACTGGTTTTGTGCGTAGCGCTGGGGATGGTGGCCGCTTCGAGCCACGGATTGGGTGGTGCGCTGGCTGTGAAGCAGGCAGACGCCGCCTTCCGCGATGGCGCCTACCAGGCGAAGATCGACGTCGCGAGCGGACGCAAAGCACATTTCTCCTGCGGGCGCTGGAGCACGGATCAGGACCGTGCATCGTTCATCGCCGGCTACGAAGAGGCGTTCAAGCGACTCTCGGGCAAGCTGGCTGAGCCGACGCCGGCGGAACTCGCGGGCTATCGCGATGGCGTTGTGGATGGCGCGCGCCATCGCCTGGCAGCCCAACCGTTCCAGCTGAACAAGACAGAAAACTACCGGAGAGCGGGCGGATACGCTGAGGCCGACACTAATCTCGCGAACTATCGCGGGGCGTACTCGAACGGCTATCAGGAAGGCTACTACCTTCCGCAGGAAAGCGCTGAACTTCGGATGATCTCGCAGAACTAGTCGCCGTCGAATGACGGCGCCAAAGTTCTTTATTAAGCGGCCGTCGCTTTCTATAGCGACGGCCAACAATAACAAATGGCCCCGGCTGCGTAAGTGAGCGTGCCGGGCGGTTGGAGGAGCTTACTCTCATGAAGTCGAAAAAACAGTTCGCAATGATGGCAGTTTTGGCAATCCTGTTTGCAGGAATCAGTTCGTATGCAGCAAGCGGCGCGGCGGGCGCGGGAAATCCTCCTTCGGGATCGGGTGCCGCGGTGGTCGGCAAGGTGAAATTCACGGGACAGCTTCCCCAGCCTACCAAGATGAGCATGAATGCGGACCCCAGCTGTGCGAAAACTCATCCCGGCCCGGTCGTGAGCCAGGACTACGTGACCGGAAGCGATAATTCCCTGGGGAACGTGATCGTGTTCATTTCGAGCGGACTGGAAAACCGCTCCTTCGATGTTCCTTCGGAAGCAGTTACCTTCGAGCAGAAGGGCTGCGAGTATGCTCCGCACGTAGTTGCGCTGCGCGCGAACCAGAAATTGAAGATGGTCAATAGCGACAGTACGACCCACAACGTTCACCCACTACCCACCAATAATCGCGAGTGGAACAAGGCCGAGCCTGCGGGCACGACCATGGAAGAGAGCTTTCCACGCGAGGAGATCGCCATTCCAGTGAAGTGCAATGTGCACCCCTGGATGAAGAGCTACGTGGCGGTTTTCAAGCATCCATACTTCGCGGTGACCGGCAAGGACGGAAGCTTCCAGCTGCCGAACCTGCCGCCCGGAGAGTACACAGTCCAGGCGTGGCACGAGAAGCTGGGCACGATGACCCAGAAGATCACCGTGGCCGCGGGCGAGACGAAGAGCCTGGACTTTACTTTTAAGGCACATTGAAAACGTAGTTTTACATCCGCCAAAACATGGTCGTGGGCATACTTCTGCCTAAGACCAGGTGTTGTCCGGGGTCATAGGCATATTTCTGCTTAAGACCAAGGTGTCGTCCGACGTCATGGGCATACTTTGCCCTATGACTGGTGTCGTCCGAGGAAGAGTGTTTCTCTCGATGGAGGTAAAGGTATGCAAATTCGCCGTTGGCGAAGCGAGAGTCGCTTGGGGCAGCACTCGCTTCTGAAGTCTTACCTGATACTCACCCTGTTTCTCACGTCGTTCGTGAGTCTAACTAGCCAGCCGGGCTATGCAATTCCGGCATTTGCAAGAAAATACGGTCTTCCTTGTTCTGCTTGTCATATTGGCTGGCCCATCCTGAACAATTTCGGTCTCGCGTTCAAAGACAACGGTTATCAGTTGGGCAATGATAAGGATTCGCCGATTTATCAGAATCCCGGCTACTGGCCAATCACCTTTCGCGTGACGCCGAACTGGCACGTAGAGAATTCGAACAAGGTGGCTATCGATCAGACAGGTACCGAGCAGGGCGTGACCACCCACGGCTTCGATCTCTCCGGGCTCGACATCTGGACGGCGGGCACGCTCTACAAGAACATCTCGTTCTCGGTACTGCCTTCCATGGCCGAAGGGGACTCGTTCCACTTTGAGAACGCGTGGGTCCGCTTTGACAACTTACTGAACTCGCCCTGGCTGAACGTGAAGTTCGGCAAGTTCGAGCTTGATAACTTGCTTTCAGAAAAGCGTTTTCTCACGCTCTCGAACACCGGAGGTTTCTGGTACAACTACCACTTCACACCGGTAAATGACACCAATAATTTCGGCGGAATTGGTGACAACCAGTTGGGGATCGAGGTGTCGGGGCACAACGCCAATAGCTATTCCCGCTACTCCATTTCCTTGCTGAGCAGTGTCGACGGCAATCCGGGCCTTACCAGTCTGGGCAACGGCGGTACCTCCCGAACTTATGACGTGTACGTAAACGTCAATCAAGGTTTCCCGGTCAAAGGACTGGGCGTCCAGCGGATCGGCGCCTATGCCTACGTCGGGCAATCGCCAACCTACTTTCTGACGAGCGGAGGCCTGCCGGTTGAAGCAAAGGGAAATAAAAGCTTCTCCCGCATTGGAGCCTTCGGCTGGTGGTTTATCAAGAACTTCGACGTAGAGACCTTCTACATGCACGGCCAGGACAATGTGTTCCTGGGGAACAGCAAACCGGCAAATGATCCAGGAAGTCTGCCGGTTGGGGCCGTGGGTCCGACGTGGAATGGCGGGTTTGTGGAGGCGCACTACACCGTTAATCCGCAGCTGATCTTTACGGGCCGGTACGAACTGGTGCACATGTCTCGGCAAGCGGATCCGGCAGTGCAGCAACAGACACCGCACCTGGGGAACGTCGATTCGTTCACGATCGGGTACCGCTGGTATCCGATCATGCTGAGCCGGGCCGGACTCGCCTTCCATAACGAGTACTCGCAGGCGAAGATGGGAAACGAAGCGCCGATCTCAGGCACGGACTTGATCAACCGCAGCGTGATGGTTGGGTTTGATTTCGACTACTGAGTGCTGGAAGGCGGCGGCCTCGGCCGCCGCCAATTTTGGTTTCTACGGTGAACTCATATGAATCTGCTTTCGAAGCGCTGTTTGGCTAGTCTGGCATTGGCTGTGGCGGTAGCGCTGCCGGCGTGGACACAGGAAGCGCACGTCGGAAATCTGACCGGGCACGCACCGGAAGGCAAGAAGCTATATCGCCGTTACTGCGTCGGCTGTCATGGGCCCCTCGGGGATGGCAACGGCGAGAACGCGCCCTGGATCGATCCCAAACCGCGGGACTTTGTGGCGGCAACGTTTAAGTGCCGCTCCACCCCGACCGGCACTTTGCCCACCGATCAGGATATGTTTAACGCGATCACGCGCGGCTTTACGAACTCGAACATGCCGCACTGGGATCCGTTGCCGGCGCAAAATCGCGCGGACCTGGTGGCCTTCATCAAAACGTTCTCGCCACGTTGGCAGAGCGAGAAGCCCGGCGATCTGATCAAGATTCCGGCGGAGCCGGCGGTTACGGCGCAAAGCATCGCGCATGGCGGTGAACTGTTCCAGAAGATGGAATGCTGGAAGTGCCATGGCCAGCAGGGACGCGGAGATGGGCCTTCGGCTGCGACTCTTACCGACAGCAAGGATCAGCCGATTCGCCCGTACAATTTCGCCGATGCCCGGGATGATTCGCGCTTCAAGTGCGGATCGTCGAACGAGGATCTGTACCGTATTTTCATGACGGGCCTCGATGGTACGCCCATGCCGTCGTTTGCCGACGTCATTCAACCGAATGATGCTTGGGACCTGGTGCACTACCTGCGAACCCTGCAGGTGCATCGGCACAGCAAAGAGAACGATGTGGCGAAGGGAATGGGCACGAAGACGCCATCGTCCACCTCTGAGCCGCAGAAGCCGTCCGGCGGAAACTAAGGGCGACCGCTGCCGGCATTGACCGGGTTTAAGGTTCCGGCGCTGGACTACTCAGGTTCGGAACGGGGGCGGAAGACTGCCCTTCAAGCTTCCTCCCCCTCCTCCCGTCCCTCCTATCACCCCGCACCCTCAGACTTATAAGAGCTTAGCCCTGACTCCTGACCCTGGAAGCAGGCTCTCGTGGCACGGGAATTGCTCTGCACCCTAGTGACCGTTGCAGTAAGCTAGTGAGCAGAGCCTATGGAACCACTGCGGGTCGTGGTCATCGACGACGAGGCGAACACCTGCACCTACCTCAAGGCGGTCTTCGAGGCGGAAGGACATGTGTGTCACACGTTCCTGCAGCCCGAAGAAGCCGAGCGCTATCTGGCGGCCAATGACGCCGACCTGGTCATGGTGGATGTTTACCTCGGATCGCTGAACGGAATCGACCTGCTGCAGAGGCTCCGCTCAATAAAGCCCACGCTGTACCCGGTCATCATGACAGCCAATGTCAGCGTGGAAACCGCGGCACGCGCTCTCTCGGAAGGCGCCGTCGACTACGTCAGCAAACCGCTAACCACCGAACAGATCCGCTCGATGGCAGCGCGAGCGGATGCTCTACGCTTTCAACAACGTCAGCCTGCGACTGTAGATATCCCCGAGCCAAATGATTCGGCAATCATCGGCCGCAGCCCGAAGATGCTGGAGGTATATAAGGCGATCGGGCGAGTGGCCGCCAGCAACGTTAGCGTTCTAATCACCGGGGCCAGCGGCACGGGCAAGGAACTGGTGGCGCGCGCGATCCATCAACACTCCAAGCGCAAGGATCAGCCTTTCACCCCGGTCAATTGCGGCTCCTTCACCGAGACATTGCTCGAAAGCGAACTCTTTGGTCACGAGAGGGGCGCATTCACCGGGGCGGCCAACGCGCATCGCGGGTTAGTTGAAGCGTCCGACGGCGGCACGCTCTTTCTCGACGAGATCACCGAAACAACGTTGTCCTTCCAGGTGAAACTGCTGCGGGTCATCCAGGAACAACAGGTCCGGCGGGTTGGCTCGAATAAATATACCCATGTCGATGTACGCATGCTGGCTGCATCCAATCGCGACATGGACCAACTTCTGAAGCACGATCAGTTTCGCGAAGATCTTTACTACCGCCTCGCGGTCGTGCGCATCGAACTTCCTGCGCTGGAGGAGCGGCGGGAGGATATCCCACTGCTGGTGCGTCATTTCCTGCGCCGGTTCAATGAAAAGAACGGGCTGGCGGTGAGCATCGATCCGGCGGCGGTGCAGAGGCTGCAGCAATTACGCTGGCCAGGCAACGTGCGCGAACTGGAGAACACGGTGAATCGGTTGGCGATCTTTGCGCCCACCGGCGAAATCACGCTGGCCGATGTTGACGCGGAAACGCGTCGCGCCCCGGAAACAGACGAAGGTGCGGTTCCAGTCGCGGCGGCACCGGATCGCCTGCTGGAGCTCGAGCGTCAGCACATTTTGCAAATCCTCAAGCAAACCGGCGGCAATCGTTCGGAAGCCGCACGGCGGCTCGGGATCGAGCGGAAAACTTTGTACCGCAAGGCATTGCGTCTCGGCATCGACCTGCAGGCAAGCGGGGATAAATAGACACAAATGAAAAGCGGTGCGACAGTCCGGCGCGGCTGGAGCCAGATGTGCGGCTTGGCGGTCATCCTGTTCGCGGTGGTGGCGATTCTCTCGACCATCCCGCTGATACGCGACTGGCAGGTGCGGTTTAGCGATACGTTTTTCCGCTTAGCTCCCGTGCCGGCACAGAAGTCGCGAGTAGTCCTGGTTACGATTGACGACGAGAGTTTGCAGCGTTACGGACGCTGGCCGTGGTCGAGGACGCTGCTGGCCAAGCTGACTGACAATCTGGCTAAAGCAGGCGCGGGCACGGTCGGACTCGATATCCTGCTCGCAGAGCCGCAATCGGCGGATGCCGACAGAGTTTTGTCGGATTCCCTTCGGAATGCGCGTGCGGTGATCGTAGACAAGATTGCGTCGTATCCGGACGGACCGCAATGGATGGAGCCGCTGCCGCAGTTTGCAAAAGCTGCAGCCGCAGTGGGCCACGCACAGGCTCCGCTTGACGCCGATAGCGTCTGCCGGCGATATCCGGCCCGCGAGTTGGCGATGGATGGCTCGCGGTGGGCGTTCTCGGTCGAGGTGGCGCGGCAGATCGATCGACAGCGAACATCGAATTTTCTTGCCTTCTATGCTCTTTCGGACCGGGACGAGGCACAGCCCGTTCTGGTAGCGAAGCCAGTCTTGATCCCCATACCGTTCCGGCGTGGCGGTTTCGATACGATTCCTGCGCGTTCGGTATTGGACGGGAGCGATCTGCGCCAAGTGAGCGGACGGCCCGTGCTGGTTGGTTTTGGAACCACCGAGATTGGCGATCGCCTGAGCACCCCACTACATCCAGAATTCCCCACCCCGGGAGTCGAAGTGCACGCGCAGATTCTTGACAGCATTCTCTCGGGGCGAACCCTTCACCAGCTGCCCGCATGGGCCTGGATCCTGGCTTTGCTCGTGACCTGCGGATTGTCGGTTGCGGTCTTCCGCGCCTGGCGGGGACTGGCGGCGGTCGGCGTGTTTGTGGTCACCGCCGGAGCACTCTACGCGGTAGCGTTATTGACCTTCGTCTTGGGTTCCCGTGCCTTGCCCGCAGGCTCGATGATGCTGGCCGTAATCCTTGCACCTTTGCTGGTGTATACCGCGGATTTTGTTCAGGTTGAGCGCAGCGTGACGCAGCAATTGCTGGGATTGCGGTCCTGGCTCACGCTGCGGGGAAAAGAAGGCTATGTACGCGAGCGGGAAGACCTCTCCTGGCGCCTTGATCTGTTGCAGCAATTGCAAACCGAACTCGGGTCGCTCTACGAGCTGCACAAAACGCTGCTCGAGTCGACCCAAGACCTGGTTGCCATCTTCGACGAAGGTGGGCAGCTCCTGCTGAAAAATCGCGCCTTTGCAAATGCCTACAATCTGGCTTGGGAAACTTCGCTGACCCTGGATGAAGTACGGGCGCGTTGGAGCGCTAGCGCCGACGCCCCACTGGTACAACACGATGCGATTGAAGAGGGCGAAGTCTCGTTGGAGGAAGAGTTGTATTCGGTGCGGATCGCGCCTCTGCCGCCAACCCGGCTATCGCCCCAGGGAGGCACAATCGTCACCCTCGCCAGTCTTCGGACCAGGGTGGAACGCGATCGCGCCCGGGCGGAGGCGCTGGGTTTCATTACCCACGAACTGCGCACGCCTCTCTCATCGATTCAGGGCTTCGCCGAGTTGATGATGACTTATCCGGACTCCCCGGTCTGCGCGGCGGCGCCTGAAACTATTTTCCGCGAATCCAAACGCCTGCTGGCGCTGATTAGCAGTTATCTCGATGTACTGCGGCTCGATGCTGGGGCCAAGGCCGTCTCTCCGTCCCTGGTTCAACTGGACGGTACCGTACGCCAGGTATTCGAGATTCTGCAGCCCCTGGCCAGTGCAGCCGGAATGCGGCTGGTCCTGCAGAACGATACGCCTCTGGCGGTGATGGGGGACGCCCCCCTGATCAGCGGCGCCCTTCTGAATCTGGTGAGCAATGCCATCAAATACGGACAGCCGGGGGGAGACATTCTTGTCCGTTGTATTCGCGGTGATAATGAAGTTATTATCAGCGTGCATAACGAGGGTAAGCCGGTTGCCTCCGAGGACCTGGCGCGGGTGTTCGACCCCTTCTTTCGCGCATCCAACTCGGAGGGGGGCAAGACAGGCTGGGGACTAGGCCTGGCATTTGTGAAGCGCATCGCAGAAAAACACGGTGGTTCAGTGAGGGCGGAGAGCCAGCCCTCGGGCATGCAGTTTGAAATTCGGTTGCCTGTCCGACCGGAGCCGGCTCTCGTCGCCAAGGAGGTCCGATGAGCACGATACGGCACATCGGTACTGGATGGATGATCGTTCTGATGCTCGCCGTGGCCGGCGGCCAGAACTCCGAACCGACAGCCCTGCCGGCGGGATCAGCCACCGTCGCAGAGCTGAAAGGTGCTGTCGAGGTGCACTCTCCGCAGGGCGACGCCGTCGCGGCCCAACGCGGCACTGTGCTAGCGGCAGAAAGCAAGATCGATACCGCGAAGGGAAGCGTCCTGCTGGATTTGCAGGATGGCTCGCAAGTCCTGGTGAAACCCAACAGCCACGTGGTGCTGAAAGCACCTACCCAGGACAAGGGTTACTGGCTCGAACTCCTTCTCGGTAAGATCAACGCGAAGGTGCAAAAGCGTCTTGGGAACGCACCCTCGTTCCGCATGGGTACGCCCACCGCAGTGATCACTGTACGCGGCACACGTTTCTTGGTCGACGTCGACAAGAAGGAACATACTCGGGTCGAGGTCTACGAGGGGTTGGTAGAAGTTGCCGGCTTCCTGCCGGGCTCTACGCCGGTCCTGGTCCGGCCGGGATTTTCGACTGGTGTGGAACAGAACCGACCGCCGGAGCAGCCGCGAGGGATCGACAATCGTGAGAACCGGGACAATCACGAGATGGAAAACAGGTGGAATCCCGGGGGTGCGCCTGGCGGGCATGGCGAAGACGATCGCGACCAGCGGGAGCGCCCTGGCACCCACAGCAGTACCCCGAACTCAGGAACGCCGGACCCTGAGCACGACGACGGTCCCGAGTAGAAATCCGTCGTTTCGTCTCCACCAAACGAACGAGGCGATCCGCCCAGCGCCGCCTGCCTGGTGGTTGTCTTCCTTATGTGTTGTGGTCCCAGTTCGCCCCGAATTGAGTCAGCGCGACACACCTTTTTCGGCCTTCCCATTGCTTTGAACGTGGTTTTCGAGCACATACGAGCTTAGAATGTCGGCCCTTCGTGGTTACTAAAGTGCTTCTCTGTTTGAGACGGGGTGCGCTTACAACTTGGGCCGCAAGAGTCCATTTGCGACAGTCGGTGCAGTGCTGGCAGGGGCGTTCCTCGCCCTTAGCGTCCTATCTGCGCCTGCCCGCGCCCAGTCGGCTGTTTCGCGGAGTCCCCATGGCAATCTGAATATCCCTTGTCAGAACTGCCATACCTCGGTGGGGTGGAAGCCCATCCGTGCGGTGCCGGAGTTCGATCACAACAAAACCAAGTACCCTCTGCGCGGCTTGCATGAAGGCGTCGCCTGCACACAGTGTCATGCCAAGCCGGTATTCACCGATACGGGTATGAATTGCGCCGATTGCCACGCCGACATTCATCGTCGCCAGATGGGGGCGAACTGTGAGCAGTGCCACACGGTGAAGGGCTGGAACATCCTTTTGCAAAGAGTGAAGGAGCATGACAATCGCTTCCCGCTAGTAGGTGGACACGCGGGACTAGATTGCGCCGATTGTCACAAGAGCGAGGCGGTTGGCCAATTCCAGGGATTGTCGATCCAGTGTTACTCCTGCCACCAGAGCACATTTCAGCAGGCCACCGAACCGAATCACGTGACTTCTGGATTCTCGACGCAATGCGAGCAGTGCCACACGATCAACACCTGGCTGGGCGCGACCTTCGATCACCTGAAGTACACGGGCTTTGCCTTGACGGGCATGCACGCGACTCTGGATTGCGTGGCCTGTCACGTGGGCGGAAAGTATAAAGGGACGCCGGCGACGTGTGTGGGCTGTCACCTGTCGGATTTTCAGAAGACCAACAATCCCAGTCACCTTGCTTTGGGATTGCCGCAGACCTGCCAGGATTGTCACTCCACGTCGGCTTGGTCGCCGGCAAATTTCGATCACGGCTCGGTGGGTTTCCCGCTGACTGGCGGACATGCCAAGCTGCAGTGCGATCAATGCCACACCAACGGTAATTTCAGTCTGACAACGACCGCGTGCGTGTCGTGCCACTTGAAGGATTATCAGGGGACGACCAATCCGAATCACCTTGCCGCCGGAATCCCGCAAACCTGCGACATGTGTCACACAACTTCGGGATGGCAGCCCGCCTCGTTTGATCACTCGAAGACCGCGTTTCCTCTGACCGGGGCGCACGTCAACGTGCAGTGCGGCCTGTGTCACGTGAACGGAAACTACAACCTCAACGCGACGGCGTGTGTCTCGTGTCATTTGAAGGATTACCAGGGCACAACGAATCCTAATCACGCGGCGACTGGCATCCCGCAGCAGTGCGAGGTGTGCCACAGCACGTCAGCCTGGCAGCCGGCGACCTTCGATCACTCGAAGACGGGATTCCCGCTCACTGGCGCGCACGTCAGCGTGCAGTGTGCGCAGTGCCACACCAACGGCAACTACAACCTGGGAGCCACCGCCTGCGTGGGTTGCCATCTGAAGGATTACCAGGGTACGACGAACCCGAATCACGTTTCTGCCGGATTGCCGCAGCAGTGCGAAATGTGTCATAGCACCAGTAACTGGACCTCCGCTTCGTTCGATCACTCCACGACCGGCTGGCCCTTGACCGGAGCCCATACGAGCGTGCAATGCAGCCAGTGCCATGCCAACGGCAACTACAAACTGACTAATACCGCATGCGTAGCTTGTCACCTGGCGGATTTCCAGAACACGAACAATCCGAATCACATTTCCGTAGGATTCCCGCAACAGTGCGATGTTTGCCACAACACCGCAGCGTGGACGCCGGCGACCTTCAATCACAACAACACGAGCTTCCCGCTGACCGGCGCGCATACCTCGGTTCCATGCGCAAACTGCCACGTGAACAACAACTACACAACCGTTCCAACCGACTGCTACAGCTGTCACAAAGCCGATTACTCGGGAGCGAACAGCCCGAATCATGTGTCCGCGGGGTTCCCCACCACTTGTGCTGTTTGCCACAGCACGACCAATTGGTTGGGTGCGACCTTCAATCACACCTGGTTCAACACGAACCACGGCAATGCAAACGGGGTTTGTGCTACTTGCCACACGAACTCCAGCGACTACTCGGTGTTTCAATGCACCGGATGTCATGGTGGAGGAAATCCGAACAACTTCCATCATCCGAACGTTGGCGGTTACGTCTACAACAGCGTGAACTGCTATCAGTGCCACCGAAGCGGCAACGGAAATTAATTCCTGGGCCCAGACGAACGTGCAGCCTCTCCCCAAGGGAATGGAGCCATTCGTGAAGCTGTTTCGAAATGTCGGACTTGCGCTGGCCCTCACGATGGCGGCAAGGGCGCAGTCCAACGATGAATACACCACGATCCAGAAGCTTTCTGTGATTGCGGACCATGGCGGGGCCAGGATCGAGTTGACGCTCACGGCACCGGTTGCGAATCCGCACGTAACGGTCGCGACGAAGCCCGATCGACTGATCCTCGAGTTGCCGGAAACCGTGCCTGGCGACTCGCTCTCCCTGATTCCCTTCAGTCAGGATGGAATCGCCAGCGTCGTGTGGGCGCTGGATGATCATGTTCCGCCAGCCACGCGCGTAATCGTGCAGCTCAAGACTCCCCGGCCCTATGACCTATCCATTGAAGGAAAAAAGATCGTCCTCAGCGTTTTATCGGCGGAACAGGCGGAAGCGTTGAAGAATCGTCGCGGGCCCGCCGGAGCGGCATCGGTTCCGCTTATCAGCAGGATTCATCGCCCGCCGGATGCGGCAGCCCAGACCGAACAAAACGCAAACCAGGGAGGGGAAGTGGCGACGCCGCCGGCCCTCCCCGCCATCACGTTTCCCGAAGAGCAGAACACCGCCTCCAACAAGGCCGAGAATCCGTCGAGAAGCGAGGTTACAGCTCAATCCCAGCCGGAAGGTACTCAAGATTCCACGTCGTCTGGATCTTCCGCTCAGGAAGGAGTTCCCACCGGGCAGCCTCCACTTGATGCGCAAACCGCAGCGGTGCTGCAAGCCAATCCAGACCTTCGGGTAGCGTACAAAGTCAAGTATGTCGCTGAAGGTGTCGCCTATCTCGACGGCGGACGCAATGATGGACTCGCCGAGGGCATGAAGCTCGAAGTCAAGTCGCTTGGACCGACCGAGAAGGCGACTGCGGCCAGCAGCGAAGACGCTCAGGTCGTGGCCGAATTGCAGGTCGCTTCCGTGGCGCTATCGTCGGCCGTCAGCGAGATTCATAATCCGGCTCGGCCCGTGAAAGTAGGAGACTGGGCGTATCTCTCCTCGGAGGACACGCAGGCGCTCATCGCGCAGCGCTCCATCAGTGCGACGCGAAAATATCCCGTGGTGATCGCCTTCAGCGAAGGGGACACGCTCGATGATGAAGCGCGGGTGATGGTTCCCCGTCCGCCACTGCCGGAAATCAATCGCGCCCGCGGCCGAATCGGATTCGACTATTCCGGGATAGCCACTCACGACGCCGGTGGCGGCCTCGGTTCCAATGCCGGCCTCATGATCCACGCTGATATCACCCGTATCAACGGCACCTACTGGAACCTCAACGGCTTCTGGCGCGGACGCATCAATCATCAGTCCTACACCGGGCAATCTACGCTCCAGGATCTCATCAATCGCACCTACACCATCGGCCTCACCTATGACAACCCGAACTCGAAGTGGGTTGCGGGCTTTGGGCGTCTGTACCTACCTTGGGCCACGAGCCTGGACTCAATCGACGGAGGATATTTTGCGCGCCGCTTGTCGCAGGGGGTGACCGCGGGAATCTTCGCAGGGTCGACTCCTGATCCGACTTCGTGGAGCTACGATCCAAATCGCCGCATCGGCGGCGCTTTCGTCAACTTTGAGGGTGGCAGCTTCGACAACCTCCGCTACACCAGCACCTCAGGCATGGGAATCGGTCTCATCAAGTGGAACATCGACCGTCCCTTCGTGTTCTTCGAGAACGGTATTTACTACAAGCGGTTTCTGTCGATCTACCACTCGTTGCAGGCCGACAGTCCGAGCGGCAACCCGCAGGTCGCAGCACCCGGGCCCGGCATCAGCCGGAGTTTTCTTACGGTCCGTGTGCAGCCGAGCGCGCGAGTGGAATTCGATCTCAATCACACTTACTTCCGCGACATTCCCACCTACGATCCGACACTCGTCGGCACAAGTCTTCTCGACAAGTATCTGTTCCAGGGCTTCAGTGGTGGCGTCCGTGTGCAGGTCGTGAAAGACATCTGGGCCTATACGGTCCTCGGACGGAGCAACCGTTCTGGCGACAGCAAAGCGTCGTGGAACCAACTCTATGGCGTAAGCCTGGGGCGACTGCCCTGGCTGGGCATCCGAACCGACGTTCACTACTCGAAGTTCGACAGCTCGTTTGGCAACGGCTCGTACGAGTCCATGACACTCTCGCGGAACTTCAACGAGAACCTTCGCTGGGAGGTGCTCGGTGGACATCAAGACTTTACCTCTCCGACCACGCACGACAAATCCAATTTTGTGACCGGAAATTTCGAAGCATCCCTCGGCGCGCATTACTTCATTCAGACCGGTTACACGTGGAATCGAGGAGTGGGCCAGAACTATGATCAGTGGTTGTTTACCTTTGGCTACCGCTTTGACTCGCGTTCCAAGGGCAGATAAGCGACTCTTCAAAACGCCAACCCAGCGACGCCCGCTAACAGCAAGGCAAGTGCTCAGAGCAGATGATGCCGATCAGTTGTGCCGGAATAGGAAGGCTTAAGGCTGGAGGCGCGGGTCGGAATCGAACCGACGCATAAAGGTTTTGCAGACCTCTCCCTTACCACTTGGGTACCGCGCCCTGAAATCTAAGGTAGCGCCAGATGCCCAAAATGTCTATGGCATCGGCTTCCGTTGCGCCCGAACAGCAAAATGCCCTCACCGGGGAGGGCTCAAAACAGTTCGATGGAGCGGGAGACGGGATTTGAACCCGCGACTTCGACCTTGGCAAGGTCGCACTCTACCACTGAGTTACTCCCGCTCAGCAGCCGTCATTATAAACGAGGGGTGGAGGCCGGGCAATCCAACGGAAGTAACACGCTCCGTCTTCCCGCCTGCTTCGGCGGCTGAATCTGCGACCGCTCACGCAAAGTCGGCCGCCCCATCCAAACCCGCTCCATCCAAACGGATGAGGAGCCGCCTAGCGGCATGCTCCTCCCTCATGGTGCCCAGTCCATTGCGGGTCCTGCTCCGGCGCCACGATCTGTCCGTCGCGCATGTGGATGATCTGGTCCCCGTACTCGGCGGCTTCGGGGTTGTGAGTAATCATCAAGACGGTCTGGCCGAGATCGCGATTCGACTGCCGCAGCATGCCGAGCACGATCTCAGAATTCTTGGAATCCAGATTGCCCGTCGGTTCGTCCGCCAGAACGATGGAAGGCTTGTTCACCAGCGCCCGGGCAAGCGCGACGCGCTGCTGTTCGCCGCCGGAGAGTTCCGCGGGCCTGTGCGAGAGGCGTTTGCTCAGTCCCAGCAAATCGCAAATGCGGTTGAAGTGTGCCGCGTCGAAGCTGCCATTCCCGGCGATGTCGCGTGCGATCTCGATATTAGAGCGTGCGTCCAGCGTGGGGAGCAGGTTGAACTTCTGAAAAACGAATCCGATCTTTCGTTTGCGCATGCGTGTCCGTTCGGCGTCGGAAAGCTGGGAGAAATCGTCACCGTCAATCACGATGCGCCCCGCATCGGCGCGGGTCAATCCTCCCAATAAATAGAAGAGCGTGGATTTACCGCTGCCCGAGGGGCCCACGACGCTGACGAACTTTCCTTGGTCTACGTTGAAGGTCACGCCGCGCAGAGCCTGGACCTCGACTCTTCCCACGTGGTAGGTCTTGCGCAGGTCGACCGCTTCGATAAAAGCAGCCATGTCTGGATTAACGATACTACAGATGCCCGAGGGAGAGGCGTTTAGGCAACTCCGACCTGCCGGGTGTCTTCCTGTGGTCGGAGCTGCGTGCGGGTGGGACCGCGCTTGCGAATCAGCAGCAGCCGAATGCGTTCCAGCAATTCCGCGGGAACATGCATGCCCTTGGGCAGAAAAACATCGGCCTGCGTATCGCGATCATAAATGCGGACTTTCCCCGACAACAGGATAGCGGGCGTGCGCGGGGAGATCGACTTGACCGCTTCGATGAGTTTGGCTCCGTCCAGCCCGGGCATGATGAGATCGGTCAAGACCAGGTCGATCCCACCTCGTTTGAAACGGGCCAGAGCATCTTCTCCCGTCTGGCACGAGACTACTCGATATCCCCGCGTCTCCAGCAGGACCTTGCGGATCGAAAGAGACTGTTCGTTGTCATCCACACAGAGAATCGTGCGCTTCGGTTTCATCGGCGCCCCCAAGCGTCGCCTCGCCATTGCAAAGCGGCAAGCGAAAGAAGTTCGAACCTGCGTTGTGTTGAAGGCATTAGAAAAATGTATTTGAAAGCGACCAAAATCCTACGTGCTCGTTCCGCTGCTGTAAAGTGTCGCGCATGCTAATGGGAAATCTTGCCTATTGACTTTTTCTGCTTTCGTGCACGCCGTGATTTTTCGCGGCGATGCGAATCGCCGTTCAGAAAGTGAACTCGCCCCGCATCACTTCCACCGCGTTGCCTCCGACGCGCACGTTAACCACGCGGTTATCAGTCTTGGATGCGCGCACGAAAATCCGGCTCGGCCGCTTCATCTCGATCCCTTGCTCAATCAGAACCCGCTCCTCGGGTTGCGCCACGCCGTGCGCCACCATCCAGGCTGCAGCGCACCCTGCTGCCGATCCGGTGGCAGGATCCTCGCCACCATAAAAAAGCATGCGCGCGTGCAGTCGTGCCTTCGGATCGACCGTCTCGCGGCAAACAAAATAAAAGAATCTCCCGCCATGTTCTGCCAGATACTGACTGCTTCGCGCGGGATCAATACGCAGCGTTGAAAGCACCTCAAGCGACCGAATCGCTGCGACCGTGAATGGAAGCCCCGTCGAAACGGTTTCGATCGGAAGCGCAGGATCGAATGCATCGATCGAAACTCCAGTCGCTCTGGCTACAGATTCGCGGTCATGAATCGTCACGAATTGCGGATCGACTTGGGTCATCTCCCCAAACGCAGGTTGTCCAGCCTGGTCTTCGAACCGCACGGCCACCGGGCCGACGTTCAGATCGAGTTTTACTTTCGATGCGCCGCTCTCGCCACGTAAAACAAAAGCGGTGCCAAGTGTAGGATGTCCGGCGAACGGCAACTCCTCGAAAACGGTGAAAATCCTTACTCGTATTCCCCGTGCTTGTTCAGTGGCGGTGTCACCGGGCAGGATGAACGTTGTCTCCGATAAATTGGTCTCCTTGGCAATCGCCTGCATCTGGCTATCGCTCAACCCCCGGCCGTCGAGCACCACGGCCAGCGCATTTCCTTCCAGCCGATTTGCCGAGAATACGTCAATCTGGACTACCTCCAACTTCTTCTGCTTGGTCGTCATGGCTCGATTTTACCTGTATTCGGCGCATCGCCCCGGCGGTTGCGGTACCATAGAAGCCGGCGAAAGCGATTTTTTTTGCGCGAAACCGAATCTGGAATCGGGTCATCTTTAAGTCAAGCTGGTTCTCGACCTGCACCCGATTTCGCAGTACACAGGAGAGTGAATCGATATGTCGCTACGCATCAACTCCGAAGCGCCCAACTTCACCGCGGACACCACCCAGGGGAAGATCGACTTTCACCAGTGGATCGGTAACGGTTGGGCAATCCTGTTCTCGCATCCCAAGGATTTCACTCCCGTCTGCACCACCGAACTCGGATACATGGCTGGTCTGCAGCCGGAATTCGCCAAGCGCAATACCAAGATCCTGGGATTAAGCGTTGATCCTGTTACCAGTCACGGAAAATGGTCGGCGGACATCGAAGAGACGCAGGGCCACAAGGTGAACTATCCGATGATCGGCGACCCGGAACTGAAAGTCGCCAAGCTGTATGACATGCTGCCCGCCGAAACCGGAGACAGTTGCGAGGGACGCACCGCAGCCGACAACGCCACCGTGCGCACCGTGTTCATCGTTGGACCGGACAAGAAGATCAAGCTGATGCTCAGCTACCCCATGAGCAGCGGACGGAACTTCGACGAGGTTCTGCGAGTGCTGGATTCCCTGCAACTCACCGCTAAGCACAATGTAGCGACGCCGGTGAATTGGAAGCCGGGCGATGACGTGATTATTCCCACCTCGGTCTCCGAGGAGCAGGCGAAGCAAAAATATCCGAGCGGCTGGAAAACCTTGAAACCCTATCTGCGAGTCGTGGCCCAGCCGAAGTAGCG
>Ga0307478_10000380_pt1 | contig 47805 bp, 35 predicted proteins | sample atmos_gasesECM4C_2_FD_203713 | JGI IMG/M metagenome (GOLD analysis project Ga0307478, IMG submission 203713) | Hardwood forest soil microbial communities from Morgan-Monroe State Forest, Indiana, United States - atmos_gasesECM4C_05 | ecosystem: Environmental > Terrestrial > Soil > Temperate...
TCGAGCGGCTGGGCAGCACCTGTACAAGGCGAGTGAATGTTCGAATCGTAGCCGCAACCAATCGCGATTTGCGAAGCATGATCGCGAGCAAAGAATTTCGGAGCGATCTCTACTACCGGTTGAATGTTTTTCCCATCCGAATTTCGCCCCTGCGGGACCGCAAGGAAGATATTCCCTTATTGGCAACTTACTTCGTTCACAAGTTTGCAAGCCAAATGCACAAGAGCATTCACGCAATTCCTCCGTGCGTAATGGAAGAACTTTTGACCTGGGGTTGGCCGGGGAATATCCGTGAACTGGAAAACTTCATCGAACGCGCCATGATTCTTAGCAGGGGCAGGTTGCTGGATGCGCCTTTATCGGAGTTACGCGATTTTAGACCGACACGGCAGGAGTTTCAGCCGGCTCATGCAGGACATAGCGCAAGTTTGAAAGAAGCCATTGGTTGTCTGCATCCCGAAAGAGCTCCAGTCGAAGGGTATACCAAGCAACAGAGCGAAGAAATTGTGGCCGCGCTTATTGAAAGTAAGGGCCAGGTGGGTGGTCCCGCGGGAGCTGCTGCGCGACTGCGCGTCAATCGAACAACCCTGATTGCGCGAATGAAGAAATTGGGAATAGACGCGAGACGATTTGTGCGAACAGAGTCCGGTGTCGAGAGAGCCTTTTTTGCAGCACCAGGAGGTCCTAGATGAAGGTTCCGACCTTGGCCAGACGCGAGTTGTGAATTCCTTCGGACGCTACAAGGGACGGGCTGAGAACGCCCTTTACGGCAGTTTCTTTCAATACGAATCGAACTAACAAACGAGAGAGAGAACTATTTCATGTCGACCAACTTGACCGCTGTGCTTCAACAGCTTTTGCAGAACACATCGAATCTCAAGGTGCTCCAGCAACTCATGACACCGGACGCCATCTACGTTTCATTGAACTTCGACAACCCCGAACTCAAGAAAATTGAGCCGTGGGCCGGCACTCACAAAGGGCCACAGGCTCTGTCTGACGTCTTTGCGGCAATCCAACGCTTCTGGAAAACACTCGACTTCGAAGCCACCGACACTATTGAGCAGGGTAGCCGCGTCGCCCTCTTCGGCTCTTTCACCTACAAATCGAACGTGACCGGGAAGGAGATCACATCTCCCTTTAGCCTTTTGGCGCGTTTCGAGGGGGATAAGGTTGCCTACCTGCAGTTTCTCCACTTTACAAAACGAATCGTGCGGCCTGACGGAGCGATTCGTCACATTTGTTGTGTGGGTGTTCCGGTCACGCAAGAGGGGACTTTCCAGGGTTTCCTTGGGACAGGGATGGATGTTACTCAGCAAGAGCAGCTGCGACAACTGGAGGCCGACCTGGCGCACATCAATCGTGTAAGCACGTTGGGGGAAATGGCCGCGTCGCTGGCACACGAAATCAAGCAGCCAATCGCTGCAACCATCACCAGCGCCAACAGCTGCATTGAATGGCTCGCACACGAACCGCCCGATCTGGATCGGGCTCGTGCGGCAGCAGCCAGAATCGATAAGTATGGGAAGCGTGCGATTGAAATCATCGACCGTATACGTTCGTTCTACCGGAAATCTCCTCCACAACATGAGTTGGTTGATCTAAACGGAACTATCCAGGAAATGCTCGCCCTGCTAAAAGGTGAGGCCGATCGATACTCGGTTGCCATGCGCACGGAACTTTCCGCTGAACTGCCCAAAATCATAGCAGACCGCGTACAGCTGCAGCAGGTGTTCATGAACCTCATGCTCAACGCCATCGAAGCCATGAAAGACTCAGGCGGAGAGCTTAAGGTGAACTCAGAACTGCAGGACAGTCAAGTCCAGTTCTCAATCAGTGACACGGGTGTGGGGTTGCCGGCGGAGAAGTTGGATCAGATCTTTTCTGCATTCTTTACCACCAAGCCGCAGGGCAGCGGCATGGGGTTGGCCATCAGCCGTTCCATTGTGGAGTCGCATGGCGGCCGGTTGTGGGCGGCTGCCAACGGCGGACGAGGAGCAACGTTTCATTTCACTTTGCCGACCGCAGCCGAAATCCTGCAAGTGCCAGCAACTGGAACGTGATTCGGTGTTCCCTCTAGAGAGATTTAGCTCCCGGCGTCGAACGTGAGGGATCGCAACGTCATCTTATTGACGTATGGCTTGCCTGTCACAGTTATGACACCGGTCGTTTCCCGCCTGTGCTTCATTACCCAAATCTGTCCCGAGACAATTGCCGCATAAATAAGCGCTCTCCGTCCTAGTCTTCTCCTTCGTGACGAGCACCTAGTGGCATTTCTCGATGGCAACGAATTTGCTCTTCTTGGGGATGGCTGCTCTGCATAAAGAACTCTTAGAGACGATTCGAGCCGTACACGGCGGAAAGAAGGCCCTATCGTCAGAGGTTACTCTTCAGCGTGCCGAGCACGCGACCGACGATGCGCTCACGCCAACGGAAATCCGCGTCCGGCAGCTGATTGCCGAGGGGAATTCGAACAAAGAGATCGCTTCGCAACTCTCGGTCACGGAAGAAACGATTAAAGGCCAAGTCCGAAATATACTCGCGAAACTGAGGGCAAATGACCGAACTCATGCTGCGATGATTGGCGTCAAGCGCGGCATAATCGGATTTTAGGTTCCCCGAAAGAGGCTGGCAGTTGAGCCTTTTGGGGCTTGCGAACTTATTCTGGGCGTTTCATGCTCCTGATCGAGCATGCGACGGTTATTCTCATCATTTGCTCGGGGCTGGCACTCGCGCAGGATCCGCCTCTGCTCAAGCAATCCAGGCTCATAAGATGAAACAACGATGCAGGTCGCTCGAATTTCAGCGACAGTAAATCAAGAAGGAGACCACAAATGCTAAAAGGCTTCAACGTTCCCCTGACTGCGAAAGGCAAATCGACTTTGAATCCAACTCCACCCTGGTACTACTCTTGCGATTTTCTCAACATTGAGTTCTGGGCGGACCCTTCCGCAGTCGCGGCTCTATTGCCTCCCGGCCTCGACCCCGATCGCGCTGCAAATGGGCGAGCCAGCGGTAGTTTTTACGACTGGCAGTTCAGCGGCAATGACGAAGAGTATCTGGACCCAGCCCGTTATCAATACCGCGAGTTTTTCATCCTTCTGGATGCGTTGTTTCAGGGGAAGCCGGTCTCTTATTGTCCTTATATTTTCGTAGACAATGACGCGGCGCTTGCCCGCGGGTGGGCGCAGGGCTATCCGAAGCGCATTGCACAGGTGTTCCAGACCAGATATCACGCCGCCACGGGTAAAGCCGGCCCCGCACTCGCACCGGGGTCTAAGTTTGCTGGCACCCTTACATGCGCCGGGCAAAGACTTGCCGAGGGTCTGGTTACTCTGAGGGAGCAGGTAAAGGACACGTCGAAGTTGATTGAGAGGCCGGTCCTCGGTCTCTTACATTTCCCGCGTCTCGCAGCCGACCAGCGGGACAAACCGGCCCTTCATGAGGTTGTCGAAAATGTTCCCCACGACATCAAAATTGAGCAAGCCTGGGTCGGAGAAGGGTCTCTGACATTGCCCGCCTGTAGAGGTGAGGAACTCTCGGATCTGGCGCCCGTCCGTTGCGGAAAAGGCATACGGGCGTCCCTGTCATATGTCGTGGATGACCTCAAGACGCTGAAGGATTTGAAACGGTAACAGGAGATGGCGTATTTTCTGTTTCTTTTTTGGCGCAACGAGTGTGAAACGTTGTGCCTCCAGTTTCGATGAGAAGTGAGTTCAGGAATTCAACCAGGTTCAGGAGAGGAATGACCATGGCAAAGACGGTGGCTGATCTGCTGGTAGACGTTTTGTTGCAAGCGGACGTTACGCGAATTTATGGAGTCCCTGGCGATTCGCTCAATGGCATCACGGATTCGCTTCGCACCCGCGACAACATCCATTGGATTGGAGTACGCCATGAGGAGACAGCTGCGTTTGCAGCCGGCGCCGAAGCCCATCTTACGGGTAAGTTAGCTGTTTGCGCGGGGAGCTGCGGGCCTGGAAACCTGCACTTGATCAATGGCCTTTACGAGTGCCAGCGCAGCCGCGTCCCTGTTCTGGCTATCGCGGCACAAGTTCCGAGTGCCGAAATCGGGAGCGGATATTTTCAGGAGACGGATCCGAAACATATCTTCTCGCAGTGCAGCCATTATTGTGAGCTGGTCTCGCAAGCCTCGCAGATGCCACGCGTCCTTGAGATCGCGATCCAGACTGCGATTGCAAGGCGGGGCGTCGCAGTTGTCGTGATTCCAGGGGACGTGGCGCTGCGACATTCGGTTGAGCAAGAGCCCCGGCTGCGTTTTGCCGAGCCCAAACCGACAGTGTGTCCATCCGATGACGAACTGAACTTGCTTGCCGAAGTTCTGAATCGCTCAAAGAAGACAACGATCCTTGGGGGCGCCGGGTGCGCCGGAGCTCATGACGAACTGGTCGAGTTCGCACGCAAACTACAGGCTCCGATCGTCCACGCCTTCCGCGGCAAGGAGTTCATCGAGTATGACAACCCCTTCGATGTGGGCATGACCGGCCTGCTCGGATTTTCGTCGGGCTATCACGCCATGATGAGCTGCGACACGCTCATGATGATCGGCACGGACTTTCCTTATCAGCAGTTCCTTCCCAAGGATGCGACCGTTGTGCAGATCGATCTTCGAGGCGAGCAGCTAGGGCGTCGCAGCAAAGTTGATTTTGGTTTTGTAGGAGACACGAAGGCCACGCTGCAAGCGCTCTTGCCAAGGCTCGAGCAGAGCCAGTATGAAGCGCATCTCAAAGAATCGCTCGAGCACTATCGCAAGGCCCGCCAAGGCCTGAACGAGCGTACAAGGGGCGATTCCCGCTCAACACCTGTTTATCCAGAGTACGTCGCAAGCGTGATTGACAAGCTCGCAACGCAGGATGCGATCTTCACCTTCGACGTTGGAACGCCAGTCGTCTGGGCGGCGCGCTATCTTCGAATGAACGGCAAGCGCCGTCTCATTGGTTCCCTCAATCATGGGTCGATGGCCAACGCCTTACCGCAGGCCATCGGGGCACAGATCAGCCATCCCGGCCGCCAGGTGATCACCATGTCGGGCGATGGCGGCTTAGCGATGCTCATGGGCGAATTGCTTACGTTAAAGCAGCACAATTTGCCGGTGAAGCTGGTCGTTTTTAAAAATGATGCGCTCGCCTTTGTAGAGTTGGAAATGAAGGCCGGCGGCTTTCTCGATTTTGCAACCAGTCTTGAGAACCCCGAGTTTACAAAGATTGCCGAGGGAGCGGGTCTTCTAGGCCTGAGGGCCGAAACTCCGGACCAGGTAGAACCTGCAATCGCGCAGGCTCTTAAGCACAACGGGCCGGCATTGGTCGAGGTACTTGTAGCACGTCAGGAGCTTTCGATGCCTCCAACGATCACCTTCGAGGAAGCCAAAGGCTTTGGCATCTTTATGCTGAAGGCCGTCCTCAATGGACGCGGCGATGAAATCATCGATCTCGCACGGGTGAACCTGCTGCGCTAGTTGATCCCGAGTCTAGTGATGTTTCCTGAGCTCCGGGGAGGCGGAGGTGTGTTCCGTGGTACAACTTCGGTACATAACAAAATGGCCGAAAGACATCCCTGTTGAAGCCAGATGTACGGCGTGCCCGAATGTCACATTCAGGGCGCAAAGGTATGGTCATCGCCCTAACCGCGAGGAATACCAGAGGTCTCTTCAGCTACAGTTTGACTTGCACTGCCAGTCGGCACACCCTAGTAGTTAAGAGCGGCCCCTTCCCAGTTTCCCATGCGAACACTTCTTCTTGCTGCTCTCCTGTAGAATCCGGCTATGGTGGTCCTTAATGGACATAACAACTGTAGTGCGGCAGTTGCGAATTCAGAGGGACCGGGCAGCCAATGAAGTACAGCGGCCCGATGCAGCGCTAGCGGCACTGGGTAGCAGCAACAACGGAATCCGTATCGGCGGCGGGGAGAACTTTGTCTGCGGCAGCGCGGGCAAGAATCGCGGCAGCTGAACGTGCGAGATGGGCTAAGGCTCGGGCTGGTGGACAGAAACAGAATGTCGTCGCGATGCCTAAGAAGCGAATGCTCCCGGCTGGCGCACGGAGGAAGATCGCCGCTGCGCAACGCGCCCGATGGGCCAAGGTGAAAGCTCGAAAGAAAGCAAGCGCGAAGTCAAGCTAGTACGGAATGTGTAGCCGTAGATTCTGCTTTGAGCCCGAGACTCGCTAGGTATCCAGCTCAAAGGTCAGCCACCAAGTCATGAGTCGAAGGGCCAAAGCATCGATATGAATATTTCCACCCGGAGTGGTTTGGCGGCGGTATTCGTTGTGGCCATCGCGGGAGCACTGGGACCGGCACAGTCGGATGGGTCAAACGAAAATAGTTCGGCCTCAGCGCAGGCGCAGAAGCAGGACGGTCAACGAGCACTTCGTACTCGGGAGTTTCTGGGATTGGGCAGGCAGCCCGATCCCCAACTTGCCAGCAATGGTGAGAAGATCTTCGGACCAACTTGCGGCTTTTGTCATGGCGCGGATGGGCGCGGAGGAACAGGACCCGATTTGTTGCGCTCGACTCTAGTTCTCGATGATGACAAAGGGGAGTTGATTGGGCCGGTCGTTCAAAACGGCAGGCCGAGCAGAGGCATGCCCGCGTTTTCTGCGTTGACTGAGGAGCAGGTTCGCGCCATCGCGGAATTTCTTCACATGCAGGTCGAGTTGGCAGCAAACCGAGGTACTTATCGGGTCCAGAATATCGTGACTGGGAACACGAAAGCGGGGGAAGCGTACTTCAAGGGTGAGGGCAAATGCTACACCTGCCACTCCGTGACCGGCGACCTCGCCCACATCGCATCGAAGCTGTCCCCTCTTGATCTGCAAGCCGTTGAACTCTACCCCGAGGCCCGCAGCTATGATTTCGGCGGCACGCACCCGCCGCGCCAGGTAACAGTGATACTGGCGGATGGGAAGAAGCTCACCGGTTCGCTCAAACACCTCGACGACTTCTACGTTTCCCTTGAGGACGAGCAGGGTCAATATCATTCGATTGCGATAACCAAGGGCGTGAAGGCGGTGGTGGAAGACAAGTTGGTGTTTCATCGCAAAATGCTGGATCACTACTCGGACAGACAAATCCACGACCTCACGGCTTACCTGGTAACGCTCAAATGAAATCGCGTCCGTTGATGTTGTGGTCGTTGCTCGTATTGCTTCATGGGGTTTCGATTGCACAATTACTCGATCCGCACAAGCTGCTTGAAGCTGAGCCAACGGACACGTGGCCGACTTACAACGGAGATTATTCGGGCCGCCGCTTCAGCCCTCTGATACAGATTCATACCTCGAACGTCTCTAGTTTGGCGCTTACCTGGATGTATCGGGTCAAAGTTGCCGCACCAATGCGAGGCGTTACAAATCCGGAGATCAAGTCCACGCCGCTCATGGTGAAGGGGATTCTTTATTTCACCATTCCCGATCATGTTTTCGCCGTGGATGCGCGCACCGGCCGTGAACTTTGGCACTACGACTGGGTAGACCAGGGCGGCCACCTGGTAGGCAATCGCGGCGTCGGAATGTACGGTGATTGGTTGTACTTCATGGCGCCGGACGGATGGTTCATTTCGCTGGAGGCGCGCACGGGTAACGAGCGCTGGAGAAAGAAAGTCGCTGACGAAAAGATGCAATACTTTACGACGATGGCGCCGATGGCCGTTGGCCATCACGTTCTGATCGGCGTGGGTGGCGATGCCATCGATGTTCCAGGCTTTCTGGAGGCCCGCGATCCGGAGACGGGAGAATTGCAATGGCGATGGAACACCGAGCCGCGAAAAGGCGAACCCGGCTCCGAAACCTGGCCGAACGCTGCTGCGATGGAACACGGCGGAGGCATGACCTGGCTGCCGGGAACCTACGATAGAGATCTTAATTTGCTCTTTTGGGGAACCGGGAATCCGAGTCCCGTCACGGCGGGCCAGGGGCGCAAGGGATCCAACCTTTGGACTTGCGCAATTGTTGCCTTGAATCCCGACACCGGGAAACTGGTCTGGTACTTCCAGGCATCTCCGCACGACACCCATGATTGGGACAACGTGGAGACTCCGGTTCTGTTCGATGCAACCATCGATGGCAAACCGCGGAAGTTGCTGGCGCAGGCGGCGCGCAATGGATATTTCTTCGTGCTCGACCGGACCAACGGCAAGAATATTATTTCCAAACCGTTTGTCCCGCTGAACTGGTCGAAGGGTGTCGATGCCTCGGGCCGGCCCATCCCCGATAAGGCGAAAGAACCCACGGTGGATGGTTCCTACTTGACGATCAATTGGGGAGGCGGAACCAACTGGATGCCCCCGAGTTTCAGCCCGCAAACCGGGCTGTTTTATGTGAATGCAACACGGGGTTACTCGATCGTTTATCTGACCGACGCGAGCGACGAGCCGGAAGGATATGGCGGTTTCGGTCAGCCGCTGTGGTCGCAGCATGTTCTGGAAGCGATCGATTTCCGCACTGGCAAAGTGAAATGGAGTCACGCGTACACCACCGCCGATGGCACGCAAGGTGGAAATAGTGGACCTGGAGTTTTGACGACCGCTAGCAATCTGCTATTCACCGGTGACTACAACGGCAACCTGATCGCGTTTAACGCTTCCAACGGAGACATATTGTGGCACTTTCCGGCGTTGCACTCACTGAGCAATGGACCCGAAACCTACATCCTTGATGGGCAGCAGTATCTGGTCGCGGGCGCAGGCGATACGCTGTATGCGTTCTCCTTAGTTCCACATCGGCCGTGATGCTTCGTCGATTGGAATTTCTTTCAAGGGGAAGAGTGTGAATACAAAAGTGGTGCGTTTATGGTCCTCAGTTCTGAGCGCGGTTCTTGTCCTCTGCTATGCACCGACCTTCGGTCAGCAATCCGCACAGCAGGGCCCACCGCTCTGGGGACAAAACCCCAACGGCATGCATATCTATCTGCGCGCCGGTCTGAAGACTCATGGCCCAGGTCTGCACGACTATCCGCAATTTCTTGCTGACTGGAGCAAGCTCCTCACGGACCACGGCGCTGTGGTCGATGGCTCTTTACATGCTCCGAGTGCAGTGGAACTCGAGCGTACTGACGTGCTTGTCATCTATAAAGGAGACAGCGGCTACATGAGCGATAGTGACAAGGCTGCGCTCGAAGGATTCATCAAACGTGGAGGTGGAATAGTCAGCATTCATGACTCGCTGTGCGGTCCCGATCCGGAGTACTTCGCAACCCTGGTGGGTGGAGGCAAGAAGCACGGCCAGATCAACTACACACTGGAGGCGAAAATTCCATACAAGATCGTGGACAAATCAGATCCAATCATGCAGGGAATGCCGGATATGACGATTTCGGACGAAGCTTTTTTCAATATGACCTGGGCGAAAGATCCGACTATCCATATCCTGGCAACAGCCGTAATTCCGGGAACTCCTTCCTCTGGAGTTCACCAAGGAGAAGTCGTGCCTCAAATCTGGAAGTATGAACACACTGTCCCCGGCGGTCAGCCGGCTCGAGCATTCGTGTGGATGCAAGGACATGTATATGCGAACTTTGCGAATTCTCAGATTCAAACCATGTTGCTTCGCGCCATCGCCTGGGCGGGGAAAAAACGGATCACCGAGTTAGTAGACTACGTGCCTCCTCCTCGATGAATGGTGGATATCAGGAACCACATGTCGATCAGTTGATGCAGGCCAACAAGGGAGCAGATTTCGATTTCCTGGTCAGATGCCACAGTGCGGCGATTGCCGGGGAATCGCACTCATGCAAAGTCGTCGCGGAACGGTCGGAACGGGACCAATGGTGGCCGAGAAATAATAGAAATAATATAATGGTGAGACACCTGCCGAGCCATTACCTGGCGGTCCAACCTCCATCGATCAGAATGTCAGTTCCGGTGATAAAGGCCGCGTGTTCGGAACAGAGATAACAGGCCAGGCTACCAATCTCTTCGACTTTGCCCCATCGCCCCACGGGCAGGCTGGCCAGAAATTCCGCGTTGGCTTCGGGATTGTTCATGACCGCGGCATTCATCTCCGTTGCACACGGTCCAGGGCTGATGCCGTTCACGGTTATTCCTTGGCCTGCAAGTTCCAGCGCCAGAGCACGGGTCAGGCCGAGGAGCGCAGTTTTCGCCGAGGAGTAGGCGGTTCGCCCGGGCAAAGAAACATGGCTCATGATCGAGGCCATGTTCAAAATGCGGCCATATCCCGAGCCCGCCATTCCGGGCACAAATGCTCGACACATCAGAAAGGTCGAAATTAAACTGCTGTCGACCACACTGCGGAAATCCGCCAAAGAGAAATCCACCAGAGGCCTGCGGATGTTGATCCCGGCATTGTTAATCAGAATCTGCACAGGCCCGAACTGCTCTGTCACCGCGCGTGCTACGGCAGCGACGTCGTTTTCCTGGGTGACATCGCCAGTGAGGGCAACAGCTGTCCCGCCGTGTGCATTGATCGCATCGCGTACCGACTCCAGACGCTTTTCGTCTCGAGCCACAAGAACGATTCTCGCTCCGGCGTTTGCGAGGGCTTTCGACATTGCCTCGCCAAGACCTCGGTTTCCGCCGGTAATAACAGCTGTTTTTCCAGTTAGGTCAGTTTTCATATCCAGATTCCTGGGTTACCAATGATTGTGACCGAATCTTTCACACCTCCACGTCTCGGCGCTGATGGGCGCCAATACGAAAACTTCAGTTCTTGCCAATCGAAACGCGCCACCACCGTGTAGGTCACCTTTGATCCCCAGACAATGTTTGCAGCTCTTGGATGGTCTTCGGCGCACCTTTGCGACACAACGAACCAAGTTTTGATTAAGCAACATTGAGGTTCATGATGAGCTTGTGTGCCTACAACGCGGTGCGTAATAGATGTCGCCATAGCTCACGCAAGCGCCAGATTCATGTTGCTGATCGCCTCGTCGATCTCCTGCGTGTTTTTGAAGCCGACCGTGGCGCAATCCACTCCCGCGTTTTGGAAAGCGAATCTCATTGCTCTCACACGATCGTCATGACTATGCTCGAACTGACCGCCACCGCAGAGCTTCATGCCGATCAAACCCAGCCCTTCCTTCTTCAACTGGTGGATGTGATCGACCACTTCGCTCACGTTGTCTGGGTGGTTGGTGTCCTCATAGGTCGGGCCGTCCATGCGTGCGCCGTTGTGGTTGATGCGGATCAGTCCCACGTCGAGCCAGTTTGTGCCCGGCATCTGCCGCAGCGCCGGCAGCCCGTGCACGGAGGCGCCATGGGTGCGGATGATCTTTCTCTGCTGCGCCTCAAGGATCCCGTCCTGCCAGCGTTTCGTAGTCTCTGGCCAGTCGGCCGTGTGCTGCCAATGCAGCAGCATGATGTCAAAGTACTCAGTCTGCGAGGTGCGCCTCAGCTCGTCGAACTTGGCCTGCGGGTCAATACCCTGGTGGAAGGTAGTCACCTTGCTCATCAGCTGATAGCTGTCGCGGGGCAAGCCTTTCAGCGCCTCTCCCAGCATTCCTGGCGTCTGGTAGGCCTCAGCCGTCTCAAAGAAGCGGATACCGCGATCGTAAGCATAGCGCACCAGCAGCGTGAACTCCTGCTGCCCCAGCGCGGCCTGTACTGCACCGCTATTCGTCCCGGTCCCGAAGGCCAGCCGCGTCACCTCCATTTTTGAGCGGCCAAGCACCACGGTATCGGTCGCGGACCGCTTGGCGGCGACCAGCGGAACAATTCCTGCGGTCGCCATGGCTCCAGCGGCCAGACCTGTTTTGAGGAAACTACGCCGTGTCGTTGGACTCATCTTGACCTCCGCGGCTCAAGCCGGTGGGCGAGCCGGATGAGTGGATGTTAGCACGCATCCAGTCGCAATGACGGCGATTGGATCATCCCCCAGCACCACCGGTGAACTCGACCTCGACGACAATCAGACATGATGTCGTTCATCAAAGACAACGGTAAGGGCTTTGTCGGAGTTCACGCCGCGCTCGACACAAACTATAAGTGGCCGGAATACGGAGAAATGATCGGCATTGGTTCGACCAACACCCCTGGATGATCTTCAACGCACCCATCATCAACGAGGCGCCGGACTTCAGTCACTTCCCGCATGCGTTCACCAAATGGGACGAAATCTAAAGGGTAGGAAAAAGAGGGACATGGAAAAGGTCCGCCAATATGCGCGGCAAAGTCACTACCAGGCGTGTACCACTTTGACGCGCGGTGGCCCTGAACGGCCTTGAATGACCTGGGTCTCAAGAACCACTTCAATGTTCTTCTTCTGCCAATCGGATGGAAGTTGTCTGAGCATCTCGCCCATGCGATGTTCATCGACCAGAAATTCACCCGCTGCAAGCGTGCCCCCACGGCCTATGCCAGCCGCAACAACTGACAATTGATCGGTATCGGGAGCGGTAAAGCGCGCAACGATCGCGCAATCCTTGTAATCTTCGGTTCGTTGTTGCAAACGGTCGAGCAGCCAGTCACGTTTGGTGGGAAGGGTTCGATCTTCAATCCAGAATTTCGTCATCGTCGCGTCATTCGCGAAATTACAATCTGCTGGCGGCAGCGATTTCAGCATTTCCAGTTCTCGCCACCGGCATTCTCGCGTGGCGGTTCCAACTCGAGGGGCAAAAACTGAAAGGCATTCTATTGCTGCACCTGACACTCGCCTGCGTTTCCGGTGGGGTGATCTGGCTGGTCTGGTGACTGCATTTCCGCGCGCGACGCCGGGCCGGAACCTTCCATGCTACCGCCTGGGGATTGAACTGCTGAGCATCGGGAGCATTGCACTCAAAGCTCACTTGGGCGGCTTTCTTATTGGTGTAAACACACCGGGCTAGCCCCGTGCTGTGCGTTCCACTGTCTGAGTGTAGAGATTCTTCTTGCCCTTCTTTAAAACACCCGGGAATAAAAGCGACACGCCACAGTTATCACCTCAGAACGGTGCAAACCGCGGAGAACAAAACAAGATGACAGGCAAAAGGCAAGATCTTATCGATCAGAAGTTGGTGCCTTCGCCAAGGCGTCCTGTTGTTGGTGTTGCTGCGACTGCTGTGCGGCCAGACTCATACCGCGACCTCGACGGCATTTCCACAACCGCAGCCAGGCAAGGCCGATTCTCCCGGACCGATGAAAGTGCCGGCGGAGCAACTGCGGAGTCTGTTGCGAATTACCGATGTGAATTACGCCCTGGGCCAGCAGTCCCTGGCGTTAGTTGACTCAACCCTTGCATAGATCGCCCCAGGGCCAGGAAGATCAAGAGCTAAAAAGGAACAGAAAAATGACGAAGAGAAATATGCGGGTTGCAGTTTTGGCCGTGCCAATGATGATTGCGTTGCTGCTCTTGGCGGGATCGTCGAGCGTTAAGGCGAATGAGCAGCCCTCAACGGCAAACGCGGAAGTGAAAATCGACAATTTCAGTTTTGGCCCGCAGACGCTCACAGTACCGGTGGGAGCGACGGTTACCTGGACAAACCGTGACGATATCCCCCACACCGTGGTCAGCACAGACGGTGTCTTCAAGTCCAAGGTGCGGGATACGGACGAAAAGTTCTCCCACAAGTTTGACCAGGCGGGAACGTATCCCTACTACTGCTCGATCCACCCGAAAATGACCGGCAAGATTGTGGTGCAGTGAGACACGGCAGCATCGCGAACCCTTGACCGAGTACTTAGCAGGGACAACGAGCCCGGACGGCTGCACGGCATCGCTCGCCTTGCAATTAAGAGCACAGACACTCGTAAGGAGCTGATGATGGCAGCCTTCTTGCCAATTCAGGGATTGCTCGGCACAGGCGGCACGTTTGAGGCGGATCTAAACCTCGTGTTGCAGTTCCTCATGGGAGGGGCGTTAGTCGCGGGTGCCCTTCTCGCAAGACGAAAACGCTACACAGCTCATGGAATTTGCCAAACGACCGTGCTGCTTTTGAATCTGGGGATCATCGGGTTAGTGACGTGGCCTTCGTTCCAACAGCAAGTTACGCCAGCACTCCAAAGGGCGTCCATAAATAGTATTACGCGGCGGCCACAATTCATGCGCTTTTAGGATCAATGGCTGAGCTGGTGGGACTCTATATCGTCATGGTCGCAGGCACGCGCGTTCGTCCCCAGGCATTACGCTTCAAAAATTGGAAGCGCTGGATGCGGGCAGAGCTGATCCTCTGGTCCGTTGTTCTTCTAACCGGTGTGGGGACTTACTACGCGTGGTATATCGCGCCATTCCTGCGATCGACGCCAAGATGATATCGACATTCTCGGACCCGTCACCCGTTGTTGCCGCCATGATCGTGTTCTTGCCTTCAGTTTCTCGCAGGCAGCAATGTTTTGACAATCATGTTACAAGAGGCCTGCTTCCAATCGACCGACTCGCTAATCAAACGTTAGAGTGAACAAATCGCACGGCTGATCCGGGGGCCAGTGCAAAAACGTGCAGAGCACACGGAAGCGAACCTGCCTCCGTGTAATGCGGCGGCCCGGTTGCAAGCCCGGTGCACAAGAAATCCCCGGGATTTGGAAAGTGACTCGGACGACATCTGGGAAAAATCGGGGCACGTCTGCCCCGGTTCCTTCGCACTCCAAGCCAAACGCGTCATGGAAGCGCGGAGGCGGTGGCCCGCTCCGCTGTCTGGGTTCTGGTCGAGACGTCGAGGCGGACCCCGCACAGTTCACCGATCAGGCTCCCCGCCCAGCGATAAATATTCTGTTCTCTCACCTGCTTGCGCAGCCGTTGCATGCGGGCGGTTCTTTCTTCCTGGTGCATCTCCAGCGCTGCCCTGATGGTATCCGCCGTATGCTCGGTGTCATACGGGTTCACCAGCACCGCATCCAGCAACTCGCGCGCCGCTCCCGTAAAGCGGCTCAGGATCAGCACTCCCTGTTCGTCATGACGGGCGGCGATGAACTCCTTGGCCACCAGATTCATCCCGTCGTGCAAAGCAGTCACCAGGCATAGGTCCGCAGCACGGTAGTAGCGCGAGATTTCCTTATGGCTGCAGTGTCGCTTGATAAAAACGATGGGCCTCCAGTTCCCCGTCTGGAAGCGCCAATTGATGCGTTCGGCCTCTGCCTCCACATCGGCCAGCAAGTCATGGTAGCGCTTGATATGGGTTCGGCTCGGCGAGCCGATCTGCACAAAAGTAAATTTCCCTTGATACGTCGGGTTCTTCTCCAGCATCCGCTCGATCGCCAGAAAACGTTCCAGTATTCCCTTGGTATAGTCGACGCGATCGACTCCGACCCCCAGAAACAGAGCCTCTACGCCCAACTCCCGCAGCAACGTCACTCGGTCCTCGTAAGGAGAATCCTCCACCCCCGCACCCGGCGGATCAGGAAATTCCACGCTGATCGGAAACGGTTTCACCATCGTGGAATGCCCCTCACGGTTTACCGTGAAGTGCTCCCAGTCAATGCGAGACTCCACCGTGCGATCGACCGTCTGCAAGAAATTGGTGCAATGAGATTGAATGTGAAACCCGATCAGGTCCGCGCCCAACAGCCCATCTAGCAATTCCCGCTGCCATGGACAAATTCCAAAACTCTCAGAACTCGGCCACGGAATGTGCCAAAAAATGGCGACCCGCGCATCAGGCCGTTGTTTTTTGATCAAAGCGGGCAATAAGGCAAAGTGATAGTCCTGCACCAGAAGCACAGGCCGCTCGGTATTAGCCATTTCTTCCAACACCGCTTCCGCAAATTTCATATTGGCCTGGCGGTAGTGCTCAAAATCGGCGTCGCGAAAGATCGGCCGGGTGTGCGCGATATGGCAAAGCGGCCAGATTCCTTCGTTCGAAAAACCGTAGTAGTAGCCTTCCTCCTCCTCTTTTGTCAGCCAGACCCGCCGTAGCGTGTACTTGGGCTCCTCTGGCGGAACCCGCAGGCGGTCATGCCCATCCACCGTCTCACGGTCCCCGTCCCCACTGCCATGCGCGATCCAGGTGCCGTCACAAGCACACAAGATAGGTTGTAGCGCGGTGACCAGGCCGCTCGCAGGAACCATGGCTTCCATCGACTTGCCCCGATGCACATGGCTATAAGGCTCACGGTTGGAGACCACGAAAAGCTGGCTGTCGCCCAATTTGCTGCGCACATGGACCGACAACCGGTCCGCGGTCCAGTACGATTCCGAAGCCTCGCGCAGTTTGGCCTCTCTTTCCGCCGCCAGACGCGCCGCAGCCAGGCTCTCGGCAATGCTCGCCATCTCGCGGGCCAGAGGTCGCAGCAAGTCCGACTCCGACATGGCGCCCGAAGGCGGCGCGACTTTGCCCGCCCGTAACGCCCGCATCCACTGCGCTGCCCGCGCGATCGGCCCGGCTATGCTCCACCGGACAATCAGCACCGTGATCAGCACAATCAGAAACACTTGCACCAGCACACGCAAGAACGTATCGCGCCATACGCGAGCGATTTGCGCATCGATGTAGCTGGCGTCATGCACAATGACCAACTCACCCGCCAATTCCCCGCCCTGGTGCAGGGGCAACACGTAAACGTGCAGGCGGCCCTTGGTGGTGCGGACAAATACACTCTGTATTTGGTTCTGAGCAATCCCCTGGGCTATTGCAGGTGGTTGCGCTTGCATCCGCTGCGCCAACCCGGCTGACTGTGCGATGGGCTGCAGCTTTGTATCCAGGATCGCCACTCCTGCCAGGTGCTCTCGATTGCTGAATTGCTCAACAATCCCCTGCAGTTTCTTAACCGATCCATTTTCGAGATGAGGACCGACGTTCCCCGCGAGACTTTCGGCCAGCACCGCCGCCCGGTGCTCCAGGTCGCCCCGCAGACTCCGCTTCTCCTCCAGCACCTGGTTGTACGAGGACAGAAACGACACCAGGGTAATGGCGAGGATTAGGGACAAGATTAGGCGAACGCTGAGTAGTCGCACGTCATTGCTCTCCGGTCGTCTTTATCGAACGCCCTTTCCCCGACTGCAGTGGGCGCGTTCTCGATTCACGAGGAACTGACCTTGCTACCCGAGGATGCCGCGAGGATTTCCTAGCGCCGCGTGTCGTGCTGAGCCTAACAGTCTGCCGAAAAACTAGCGATCCGTATCAGGGCGTCGCTTTAGCATTCCGTAAACGTCACAGAATCAGTCCGGCTTTAGCCGCTGCGGAGTGCCATTCACCAAGAAAATGAGCTTCAGCAGACTGCCCAAGCCGCAGCTTGTTGTCCGCTGGGTATTAATACCAACGCCACATTGCGAGTAAGTGTATCAGGACGCCGCCCCCTTGCAGACTGAAAACTCCGAAAACTTACAAAATCAGAAGTGCACCAAAAGCCCGCTCGAAACCTCCCGCGGGCGGCAAAACGGTCGATCGCCCCGCGCACTGCTATCCTATTTACGCTGACCCGGCACGGCCAGCCTTTACTCGGAGGAATACGGTTGACCTTGAAGCGCGAACCAGGTTGGTACAAGGACGCAATCATCTATCAGGTTCACGTGCGCGCCTTCTCCGACAGCAACGGCGACGGTATCGGCGATTTTCAAGGCCTAGCCCAGAGACTCGACTACGTGCAGGAACTCGGCGTCAATGCCATCTGGTTGATGCCCTTTTTCCCCTCTCCCTTGCGCGACGACGGGTACGACATCTCCGACTACAAATCAGTCCATCCCAGTTACGGAACGTTGGAAGATTTCAAGAACTTCCTTTCCATCGCTCATGACCGCGGCATCCGCGTGATCATCGAGTTGATCGTCAACCACACCTCCGACCAGCACCCCTGGTTCCTCGAATCCAGGAGTTCTCTCGATAACCCAAAACGCAACTGGTACGTATGGAGCGACACCGACACCGCCTATCGCGGAACGCGAATCATCTTTCTTGATACCGAGATGTCGAACTGGGCCTGGGATCCGGTTTCCAAGTCCTATTATTGGCATCGCTTCTTCAGTCATCAGCCCGACCTGAATTACGACAACCCCGCCGTTCGCGATGAGATGTGGAACGTAATGAAATTCTGGCTGGAAATCGGAGTCGACGGTTTCCGCCTGGACGCAGTCCCCTACCTGATCGAGCGCGAGGGGACCAATTGCGAGAATCTCCCCGAAACCCACGAGGTGATCCGCGAACTGCGCCAGAAAGTCGACGAGCAATTCCCGGGCACCATGCTGCTGGCCGAGGCCAACCAGTGGCCCTCCGATCTTCGTCCCTACTTCGGCAATGGCGATGAATTCCACATGGCCTTCCACTTTCCTCTGATGCCCCGCATGTTCATGGGACTGCGCCTGGAAGATCGCAAGCCGATCACAGAAATTCTGCAACAGACACCCGAGATCCCCGCCTCATGTCAGTGGTGCCTCTTCCTCCGCAACCATGACGAATTGACCTTGGAAATGGTCACCGACATGGAACGCGATTATATGTATGACATCTACGCCCGCGATAAAACCATGCGCCTGAATCTCGGCATCCGCCGGCGCCTCGCGCCTCTGCTCGATAGTGATCGCCGGCGCGTCGAGTTGATGAATGGCATGCTGATGTCCCTGCCCGGCACTCCCATCATTTATTACGGAGATGAGATCGGCATGGGCGACAATATCCACCTCGGCGACCGCAACGGAGTACGCACTCCCATGCAGTGGAGCGGAGGCTGGAATGGCGGCTTTTCAGCGGCGGATCCCGAAGCTCTTTATTCACCGCCGATTCTCAACCCGGTGTTTGGCTACCAGGCGGTAAACGTTTTGTCCCAAAGACGCAACGAAAATTCGCTGCTCTCCTGGATGAAGCGCATCATAGCCATTCGCCGTTCCAGTCCCGTTTTCGGCGCCGGCTCGATCGAGTTTCTGTTTCCCGCCAATCACCGTGTATTGGCCTACGTCCGGCAATTGGGGAAGGAGACGATCCTGGTGGTCAACAATCTGTCCAGTGCCGCGCAAGCCGTCGAACTCGATCTGCATGGCTACAAAGGAAATATTCTGATTGAGATGTTCGGTCGAAATATTTTCCCCCGCGTCGGTGATCTGCCGTACCTTTTAACCATGGGCCCATACCAGTTTTACTGGTTCCGCCTGCGCCGGATCTAAAATCAAAGTCAGGCCAGTTCGGGTCCGCTCCGAAAAAGTGAAAGTGGCGAGGCTTCAGCCGCCAAGCGGCGAAAGTATAAAGCCCACGGCGTAAGCCGTGGATGAAAATGTGGGAAACGAACAAGCCCGAAGGGGCGAAAGAAAAGCTGCAAACGACTGGGCTGAAACCCGCTAGCGGAGGATGATTTGGCGGAAGAAACACTTTTGACCGATGATTTCCTTCGCCAACTTATCAATGTCGGCGAAGTCGACATCCTGGTCGGCCTCCCCACCCATAACAATGCCAAAACCATCGAGCCTGTCCTCCGGGCCATTCAGGCTGGCATTCTCAAATGCTTTCCCCGCGAACGGGTCGTAATCATTAACGCCGACGGAGGATCGCAAGACGGCACTCCCGATTTGGTGACCGGCGCCTCCATCGACGACGTGTGGCGAGCCTCCAAGGTATACACACTCCGTACTCTGCACGCCATCAGCACTCAGTATGCGCGTACTCCGGAGCCCGGCACCGCCCTCCGGACCATCATCGCCGCCGCCGACCTGCTGCGCGCCCAAACCTGTGTGGTCGTCTCACCCGATTCCGCGACTATAGAACCGGACTGGCTCCAGCGCCTGGCCCGACCTGTCTACAACGACCACTTCGACATGGTTTCGCCCGTCTATCGCCGGCAGAAATTCGAAGGCGTCCTCACGCGGAATCTGCTTTATCCCATGACACGCGCCATCTACGGATCCAGAGTGCGCGAGCCTTACGCCTCGGAATTCGCCATCTCGGGCCGACTCGCCACTGATTTCCTGACCAACGACGTGTGGAACGACGAGTGGGGCAGAACCGGCGCCGAAATCTGCCTCACCATCGCCGCCATCATCGGAAAATATCGCGTCTGTCAGTCTTTCCTCGGTACGAAGGCTCAAGATCGAAGCGCCAGCGATCTGGTTGCCGCCATGCGCCGCACCGTGGGCGCTCTGTTCTCCTCCCTGGATCGCACTTTTCCGCTTTGGAGCACCATCGCCGCCTCTGAAACTGTGCCTACTCTCGGCACGCAATCAGACCTCGCGCTGGAGCCGGTTAAATTAGACCGCGAGCGGCTGCGCGAGATGTTCTCTACCGGCGTCGCTCAACTGGAACCTGTTTTCCGGTCCATCCTCTCGCCATCCACCCTTTCCGAGCTGCAAACAATCGCCGCTCTCGATATTAATGACTTCCACTACCCCGCGGACCTGTGGGCCAGGACCGTTTTTGAGTTCGCGGCTTCTTATCATAAATCCGTTATCAGTCGTGACCACATCGTGCAGGCCTTGGTTCCTCTCTTTCGCGGGCGGGCTCTGGCCTTTTTGCTCGAAAATCAGGATGACCATGACGAAAACATGGAGACCACGGTGGAATCTCTGTGTGGCGAGTTCGAACGACTAAAGCCCTACCTGCTCGAAGTCTGGGCAGATAGAAAGTGAGGCGCCAATGCGAGAAATCATCATCACGGAATTGACCAATGCCTTGCAGGAACTGGCCCGAGGCTTTGCCCACTATCTGCCACGTGCCGTCGTCATGCTGATCATTGCGTTCATCGGATGGGTGATTGCCTACCTGTTGAAGGTCATCGTGCGCGGGATCCTGCGCGTGACAAAATTTTCCAAGCTCTCCGAAAGCGCGGGCGCCACCGCACTCCTGAACCAGGCCGCGTTACCTTCCTCCACGGAACTGCTCAGCCGGTTTGTTTTCTGGGTCGCCTGGGTGGGCTTCATCCTCCTGGGCGTGAGCGTACTCGGCATCGTGGGTTTGGAGGAATACACCTCGCGATTCTTTCTGTTCCTGCCTCGCCTGTTTGTGGCCCTGGTGATTCTCTTTCTTGGGTCTTTAGCCGCCAGCTTCTTCTCGCGCGCCGCGCTGCTGGCCGCGGTCAACGCAAACTTCAGGTCGTCGCGACTGTTGAGTGCTTCAGTCCGGATCATCATCAGCATCTTCGCTCTCTCCATGATGTTCGAAGTCCTGGGAGTTGCCGAGCAGACGATGCTCATGGCCTTCGGGACCGTGTTCGGAGCGGTCATGCTCGGCATGGCCATTGCCTTCGGCCTCGGAGGCAAGGACCTGGCCCGCGAGTTCCTGGAGAGAAGGCTCGCCACCGGCAAAAAGGAAGAAAAGGAAGATGAACTGTCGCCTCTGTAGACTTTGGTATGTCAACGGACGCAGGTCATGGACTCTCTCTGAAACTCTAGGCCGGGACGGTTTCTCTCGGGTCGTGGCCGGCCGTTCGCGGAACGAACGGTTCAAGCAAGGACTTGAACTGCGGGCTCAATCGCAGTTCCTCACTCTCTTGCTCCAGCAGGAAGCGAGGATCACTCGCCGTCTTCAGCTCATACCGCAGGTAAGCCAGCCGCATCAGCCAAAGCGCACGCTCGAGGTCGTTTTCGCTCCGAATGCGGAACGTGATCCAACCAGAATCGGGAACCCAGTGATGCGCTTCCGCCAGACCTTCCGCTAAGAGCGCATCGCGAACAGCGCGCGGAAACGGTACATCCACGATCCCGCCAACGTGGACATGCCCAACTTCTGCGCTGCCGTAGAGGAACTCCCGGCCTCAAAACGATGCGGATGTACCGACACATCCGCCCATGCGGATACTTCAGCTTCGAGTTTTTTCAGGTATTCTGTCACCCTGTTTTCGGTGCCGCAGAATGGCCCCTTGATTCAGCGACCACACTCCGGCGTTCTGTGAACGCTGGGTCTTCAGCGTCGGTCCTCGGCGTCTTCCCGGTTATTTTCCCGCCTCCGGCTGGGTCACCATGATCGCCGGAACTTCCTTCTCCTTCACTAGGCTGTTGTAGGCCACCAAGTCGGTCGCGACAATCGCCTTCCACTTCGTCAGCTGTTCATCCACATCTTTGCCGACCATGTCGAACACTTCGTACGACTGCTTGGTCGGAGCCGTGTCTGCGCTCTGGACAACCCCGCTCAGCGCGACCAGGTGATTATTCAACCGCACCGGAAAATTGAGCACATCCTGCCCGCTCTTGGCCTTGGTCTGAATAAGCGCCTCCTCCACTTCCGTCATCTTCTTATCCAGGGCCTTGCCCGCATCGGCAATCGCCTTCTCCCGCGGATCATTCTTGAGCCGCTTGTTCAGCGCCGTGATCTGATCTCGCAGATCGCGAATCTGAATGATGGCATCGTCGGTCTCCGTCAGTTTGTCCCGGATCTTCAGTAGCAGGTCGAATTGTTTGGCGAGATCGTCCTGACTCACCTTCAGACGCGGATCGGTTTTGATCTCCAGCGGCGCGGTGGAACTGTTCCCCAGCACGGTTAGCCGCACCTGATACGTGCCCGGCAGCGCCTCCGGCCCGTCTGTGCTCCCGCCCCAAAGTGGTGCGTGCGGCACCTTCGTCGCTCCTTCATAGTGCAGGTCCCACACGAAGCGATTCAGGCCGGCCTGTGCGGGGAGGTCGCCGTCGCCGCGTCCGCGTGTGAAGAAGCTTTCCTCCTCCCCGGCCGGCTCCTCTTTCTTGGGGTACTTCCGGATCACCTTCCCGGAAGAATCGAGAATCTCCAGCGTAATCTTCGGCGCCTCCTCTTTTTTCTCTTCGCCTTTCCCCGCGTCCGCCTTCGCCTGCGTCGCATCGGCGCCGGCTCCCGAGCCTTCTTTCTTGTCCTTCTTGAGTGAAGTCTTCAGCCAATAATCAATGACCGCTCCCGCCGGAGGATTTTTCCCCGCATTGCCCCCCGCTCCAGCGGCAAGAAATGACCCCCGAAACACGGTGTGATTCGCCGCCGCCGGGTTGAACAAATGCTCGTCCTGCCGCGGGATCGCCTCCTCGTACTGCTCCAGCGGCGTAATGTCGTCCAGCACCCAGAAGCTGCGCCCATGGGTCGCCACCACCAGATCGTTGTTCTTAACCACCAGATCATTCACCGGCACCACCGGCAAATTGATCTGCATCGCCTGCCAGTGCCCGCCGTCATCGAAAGAAACGTACACACCCTGCTCCGTCCCCGCGAAAAGCAGCCCCGAACGCCGCGGATCCACCCGCACCGCATGTACGTAGTCGTTTGCCGGAAGTCCCGTCACCAGCTTGGTCCAGTTCTTTCCGAAGTCGGTCGTCTTAAACACATACGGCGCGAAGTCATCCGATTTATGCCGTTCGACCGCGATATACGCCGTCCCAGCATCGCGTGACGATGCCTCGATCATGCTCACCGTGCCCCATTCCGGCATCGCCTTGGGCGTAACGTTCTCCCACTTCTGCCCGCCGTCGCGGGTAAGCTGCACCAGCCCGTCGTCCGTCCCGGCCCAAATCAAGTCCTTCTGCACCGGCGACTCGACCACGGAAAAAATCGTGTCGTATACTTCGACGCCCGTGTTGTCCTTGGTAATCGGCCCACCTGAAGCCGCCTGTTTCGATTTATCGTTGCGCGTCAGGTCCGGACTGATAATCGTCCAGCTCATCCCCCCGTCGGTCGTCTTGAACAGCACTTCCCCCGCGAAGTACAAGGTCTTAGGGTCGTGAGGTGAAAACACAATCGGCTCCGTCCACTGAAAGCGATGTTTCACGTCCGCCGCCGCCCACCCGATCGGATTCACCGGCCACGGATTGATCGATTGCTCTTCATGCGTATGCTGATCGTGTCGCGTGATTTCCCCACCGTACGATCCGGCATACACAATCAGCGGGTCGGTCGGATCAGGCGCGATGTACCCGCTCTCACCCCCGCCTACGTCGTACCAGTCCGGCCGGTCGATTGCGCCGTTCGCGCTGGCGCTCGCGATGGCAACCGTAGAGTTATCCTGCTGCGCGCCATACATGTAATAAGGAAACTGGTTGTCAGTCGTCACGTGGTAGAACTGCGCCGTAGGCTGGTTGTAAACGGTGCTCCAACTCTCGCCGCCATTGGTCGAGATCGTCGCCCCGCCATCATTCCCATTCATCAGGCGCTTCGGATTCGTAGGATCGATCCACAGCGCGTGATTATCCCCATGCGGCGCGCGAATCTGGTTGAACGTCTTGCCCCCATCATTGGAGCGATACGCACCGGTGTTCAGGATGTACACCGTCTCCGCCGACTTCGGGTCGGCGAAAATGTGCGAATAGTACCAGGCCCGCTGCCGGAACCGATGATCATCGGTCATGAGCCGCCAGGAATCGCCCCCATCGTCGGAGCGATAAATTCCGCCCTTCTCCGCTTCCACCACCGCCCACACCCGGTTGGGATTTGCTCCCGACACCGTGACTCCAATCCTCCCCAGAATCCCTTCCGGCAGCCCGTGCCCCTTGAGTTCCTTCCACGTAGTCCCGCCATCGATCGACCGGTAGAGCCCGCTCCCTGGCCCGCCGCTATCCATGCTCCACGGCGTCCGCCGCGCCTGCCATAGCGCTGCGAATAGAATATTGGCGTTGCTGGGATCAAACGTAATGTCGATCCCCCCACTTTTCGCGTCCTTATAAAGAACCTTCTCCCAGGTCTTGGCTCCATCCCGCGTGCGAAAAATTCCGCGCTCCTCATTATCCGCAAATGGATGCCCCAGCGCCGCCACGAATGCCACATCCGGATTCTTGGGATGGATGATGAGCCGCCCGATGGCGTGCGTGTCGCTCAGTCCCACCGCCTTCCAAGTCTTGCCCGCATCGATCGACTTGTACACCCCGTTCCCGCCAACGACATTTCCGCGGATGCACGCCTCTCCCGTCCCCACGTAAATCACATTGGGATCCGACTCAGAAACCGCAATCGCTCCGATCGATGGCGACGCGTCCCTCGTCTTATCAAAAATCGGCCTCCAGTTGAGACCGCCGTCCGTGGTCTTCCAGACGCCGCCCGCCGTCGAGCCAAAATAATAGACGTCATCCTGCCCCACCACGCCCGCCACCGCTACTACTCGCCCGCCACGAAACGGCCCCACCAGCCGGTACTGCATGCCCCTAAACGGCCCCTGCCATTCGTTCTCATCCTTGTCCGCGTCAGCACTGGTTGAGGCGGCAGCGCCCGCGGCCTCCTCCGCCTTCTGCGGCTCTGCCTGCTTCTGGGCCCCCTCTGAGCTCGGTTTCGTCTGTTGTTTCTGCGCCCACACTAAGCTGACAAGACACACAATAAGTACAACGATTCTGATCGTTCGCAAGGTCTGTCCCTCCGGAGGAGTAACACAATAAGCCCAGACACCCCCTTTCCTCAACAACTTCTGTAGCAGAGCGGCCCTTCAGGGCCGCGTAGCGACATCGAATCAATGTGGGCTTTGGCCCAGTGGTCGTCTTTGGCGTATCGACGGACGCTTGTACAGTCGGTTCACTCGCGCCCCCGACACCCGCCCCCAATCCACTTTGTCATTCCGACCCTGACCGAAGGGAAGGGGGAGGAATCTGCTTTCCCCGTGTGCTCCACGTTACCCCCAGGGTCATAACCCGATGTGGGATACCACAAGCCGAATCGACCACCACCGGAGATTCTTGCGTCTGGAGAAATTCCCTCCAGGCTCTATAATTCCCCTTCGCCAAAATAAGACATATTCCAGGAGGCCTCCCCCTTGAAGCCGATCCGCTCCCTCTGCATCGTCCTTTTTCTCGCCCCACTGACCTGGTCCCAATCCGCGAAGGACCAGCTCTCCGGCTTCACCGTCCAATCCTCCAAGCCCGAGCGCGACTGGGAGAAGAAGTTTCAAGACGCCATCGTCCCCGACAACCTGCGTGAGAACAACCGCCGCATGAGCGCTCGCCCTCATCACGTGGGCTCTCCCTACGACAAAGACAACGCCGAGTGGATCCTCTCCCAATTCAAAGCCTGGGGATTCGACGCTCACATCGAAACCTTCCAGGTCCTGTTCCCCACCCCGAAAGAGAGAATCGTCGAACTCGTCGAGCCCACTAAGTTCCGCGCCAAACTCCAGGAACCACCGGTCCCAGGCGATTCCACCTCGAGCCAGATCTCCGAGCAGCTACCGACCTACAACGCCTATTCAGTTGACGGCGATGTAAGCGCCCCCTTGGTCTACGTCAACTATGGCCTCCGCGAAGACTATGAACAACTCGACCGCCTCGGCATCTCCGTCAAAGGCGCCATCGTCATCGCCCGCTACGGAGAGTCCTGGCGCGGCATCAAGCCCAAAGTCGCCGCCGAGCACGGTGCCATCGGCTGTATCATTTATTCCGACCCCAGAGATGACGGCTACTTCAACGGCGACGATTATCCCAAAGGCGGCTGGCGCCCCAAAGATGGCGTCCAGCGCGGCAGCGTAATGGACACCGACTACCCCGGCGACCCGCTCACCCCTTCAGTCGGAGCCACCGCCGATGCCAAGCGCCTGCCCATCAGCCAAGCCCCGACCATCACCAAAATTCCCGTGCTCCCCATTTCCTACGGTGACGCAATGCCTCTTCTCTCCGCCCTGGCCGGCCCTGTAGCCCCGGAAAAATGGCGCGGCGCGCTCTCAATCACCTACCACGTCGGCCCCGGCCCAGCCAAAGTCCACCTCAAGGTCGCGTCGAACTGGGATCTCAAGCCGGTCAATGATGTCATCGCGATCATGCGCGGCACAGATGCCCCCGATCAGTGGGTCATTCGCGGCAATCACTATGACGCCTGGGTCAACGGCGCCGACGATCCACTCTCCGGCATGTCCGCCGTCCTCGAAGAAGCCCGTACCCTCGGCGACCTTCACAAGCAAGGATGGAGCCCCAAGCGCACTATCATCTACTGCGCCTGGGATGGAGAAGAACCCGGACTCCTCGGCTCAACCGAATGGGTCGAAACCCACGGCGACGATCTTCAAAAGCACGCGCTCGCATACATCAATTCCGACAGCAACGGCCGTGGCTTTTTTCGCGCCGCCGGCTCCCACGACCTGGAGAAACTCATCAACGACGTGATTCGCGACCTCAAAGATCCGGAAAAAAACATCCCCGTCTGGCAAAGGGCGCGTCTGGCCCGCATCGCCAACGCCAAGAACCAGGAAGAACGCGCCGAGATTCGCAAACGCGCCGAACTAACCATTGGCGCCCTCGGAGATGGTTCCGACTACGCTTCCTTCCTCGATCACGCCGGCATCTCTGCCCTGAACATCGGCTACGGCGGCGAGAACGACGCCGATGCCTACCATTCCATCTACGACGATTTCTCCTGGTACACCAAATTCATCGACACCGATTTCTCCTACGGCCGCGTCCTGGCGCAAACCGGCGGCACCACCGTCATGCGCCTCGCCGATGCGGACCTGATTCCCTTCGAATATGCCGGAATGGCCGACACTATCTCGAAGTACGTCTCCGAACTGGAGAGTCTTCTCAAAGACAAGCAGGACGAAATCAAAGAGCGCAACCTCGAACTGAAAGAAGGAGTCTTCAACGCCGTCGCCGATCCCCGCAAAACCTCCGTCCCTCCGCCCCACGAAACCGATCCGCCGTACATGAACTTCGCCCCGCTGAAAAACGCAGTCGAATCCATCAAGCAAAGCGCCGATCGCTACCAGGCCGCCTTGGCCAAGTTACAGTCCGAAGGCGACCCCGCCCTCTCCCCGCAGGTTCTCGATTCGGTGAACACCGATCTTCTGAAAATTCAGCGCACCTTCCTGACCGACCGCGGACTTCCCGAACGCCCTTGGTTCAAGCATCAGGTCTACGCCCCCGGCGCCTATACCGGCTATGGCGCCAAGCCTATCGCCGCCGTCCGGGAATACATGGACGCAAAGAAATGGCCAGAAGCCGAAGCTCAAGTCCCACTGGTAGCCAAAGTCCTGGAGGATGTCGCCGCCGCCATTGCAAAAGTCGCCGCCGAACTGGAGGCCGCGTCCGGACACTAAGCCTGCCCCAAACACAGAGACCGCCCTCACCAGGCGGCCTCTGTGAACCATTCCCCGTTTACGTGGTGACTCAAGTAGCATTTCTCCACTAGGAGTCATCCTGAGCGTAGCCGTTCTTCGGGCGGAGCGAAGGACCTCCATAAAAACAGAACGCAAACAGCGACTACTAAGCCCTCCTACAGTTCTTCCCTACGGCTTGAACACAATCGATCCAAACGTTCCCGCCAAATTGCCGTGCGGTCCCGCCGCAAAGTACAACGCGTTCGCAGGTCCGTTTTTCCCCGTCCCATCCCCGAAGCCGATCCCCCAAAGCTGGTCGATCCTGATCGCTTTGCCGGTTGTGTATTTCAACACGCCCACAAACTGTCCCTCGAGGTTGAAGCCGTTGATAGTCCCCTGATTGGTGTTGTTCGAAATCAGAATCGTGTTGCTCAGCGGCCCAAAGTTCTTAGGAGCGAGGGTAATCCCCCAGGGCTGGTTCAGCGGCCCGTTTGAGATTAACGGCGTCCCTTGATTCACCGGCGTCCCGTCCTCTTCAAATGCGACTACGTAGCCGCCCCCGCCTCCGGCAACGCTGGCGTAGGTCACGTACACCAGTCCGTTGATGTCCTGGATGCCGAATGGCGCAAAACCCGCCGGTACCTTCGAGGCCGTCAACTGCATCACCATATTGAAGGTCCCGTCGTACACATCCACCGTGTTGTTCGCCAAGTCCGCGGCGTACAAGTGGTTCTTCGTAGCATTCTTGCTGATCGCCAAACCAGTGTACGACGCGCCCTTGGGCGCATTCACCAGTGGCGCCACGATCGCCTGGTTAAAGTTGCTTTGCGGTGCCCACCCAATGATGGATCCGTCCACCGCCGCAAACAGGAAGAACGTCGGCCATCCCCCAAGCTGAAAATCTGACGATCCATTGAACACGATCCCGGTCGGTGATCCTGGCCCATTCTCCCCCGCCGTCGGGATCAAGACCTTCAGACTCTGATTCTGATTTCCGTTGCCATCGTACAAGGTTGACCATCCCGACCCGTTATCGCTGACCCACCAGGGCGTGCCCGATCCGTGCACCAACCCCCAGGCATTCACCAGCAACGGATCGTCGTGACGAGCCTGCTTTACTTGGTTCGAAGAAAGATTGGTAAGTTGATACTGTGCCATCGCCGCGCTGGAAACAAATACCAGCGCGAGTCCCACGGCAAGGGCGAGCCTAATCATGCGACGCTGCATGTGGAATCTCCTTTTGAATTGCTAGTTCAGGGATAGGGAAGGGCCGAACGTCAGAATTCATCGCAGGCAGACCACAATTCCTCTGACTAGACGCACCGATGGTAGGAGGCGCGCCGTCGCCACTTGTCAGCACCATGTCACAAATTTGCTAATTCTTTGTCCAAAGTGTGGCGCGGGCGCTCCCGTCGACAAGCTCCAGAGCAGGCTCTGCCCGCGAACTCTGGCCACAAGAAAAACTGCCTGTTGCGGCATAATGCCCCCATCAACCTTGTCATTCCGAGGGCAGCCGGAGCGAAAGCGACGGCAACCGAGGAATCTGCTGTTTCTGTCCCTGCTTCCGAGTCGACTCCCCGTCTGCGATAAAATCAACTATCCATGAGAAATCCCTTGCGCCCTTCCCTGCTCCCGCTCGCTCTGGCTTTCTGCTCCACCCTGGCCTCCGCCCAACTCGACCATCCCCTCAGCAACGAAAAAATCATCGCCGGACTCAAAGAGGCCCTCCAGGTCAGCGCCACCAAGGCCATAGGTCTTACTGGCAAGCACGACGGATTCCTCAAGAACGAAGACATCCGTATTCTCCTGCCACCCAACGTCCAGGCCCTCGGCAAGGGCATGCGCCTGCTGGGCCAGGGCGAAAAGGTCGACGACTTGGAAATCGGCATGAACCGCGCCGCCGAGCAGGCCACCCCCCAGGCCAAGCCAATCTTTCTCGCCGCCCTCAAAAAGATGACCTTCGACGACGCCCGCCGCATCCTCACCGGCAACGAAACCGCCGCCACCGACTACTTCCGCCGCACCAGTTCGACCGACCTCGCCGCCGCCTTCACCCCCATCGTCCATCGTTCCCTGGAGCGTGTCGGAGTCGTCCGCCAATACGACGGCGTCATCAAAGAAGCCCCCGGCGGCAGTGTCCTGGCCGGCGAGTTTGACCTCGACAAATACGTCGTCGACAAAACTCTCGACGGACTCTTCTTGGTTCTCGGAATCGAAGAAAGCAAAATCCGCAAGAATCCCGCCGCCCAAACCACAGAGCTCCTGAAAGAAGTCTTCGGCGCAAAATAGCCCCTTTGACCGCAAGGATCCCGCGCCGCAAAGTGGCGAAAGAATGAAGCCCACGCTTGCCCTGAGCTTGTCGAAGGGGGCGTAAGCCGTGGGAAGGCAGCAAATCGAAAGAAGCAAGTCCAGGATTTGCACCAGCGCGTCCTGGGCATACGCCCCAGGCTGGTATTTGTGATCGCAGCGACGTGCGTTTTTCTCTTCTGGCTTGCCCACATGGCCCACCTCGAAGCGCTTACGACTGCGCCCTCGGTTGCTGGCCATAAGGAATCTCTGGGGAAGAGTGATCATTTTCACCCTCCACAACGAGCTCAATGCGTGTAGACGCTGTTTGCGACAGTCACTTTCCCGTAGCGCATCACTTCCTTGCGAGTGTTACTGCTTTGGAGCAAGTACGTAGGTATAGGCCAAGAGAGCGCCTCCGATAAGGAGAGGAATCAGCCCTACCAGATAAGCTGGACTTGGATCGCTGCGGTCGACCGCATTAATGAAGACCATCAGGCCAACACCAACTGCGACCGTGATTAGGCCACCCAATTTCTGGCCTTCTCGGCGCCGCCGTGCAGCGATCTTTTCTTCCTCGCGGAGGAACTCGATGGCCGAACTGCCTGCAGCCCCCTGCGCGTCGGCGACCTTCTTGATTGTCTCGCTTCTGTAGTAGGCTTCCCTTTCGCGTCGCCGCTCGCCTGACCACACCGCCACGGCTACGAACGAGAACAGCGCAACGCTGGCGACGCTTAGAAATAGGAATATGGGCAGGTGCTCGCTCATGTCATCCTCCTCGATCTCGATGCATTTGTTGGTTGCATCCTGTGGGACCGGCCAGAACGATCCTCGGTTGCACTTTCTTCAGCTCCTGGGCTGGAAAGAAAATGCAACCGCCCCCGGCTCCCGCCGGTCGTACTTGAAAAGGAGTAGTGTGGCCGCTGCCGAGGATCAGTCCGCTGTCGAGAAGGTCCTTTCAGGGGATACCTCCGCCTTCGAGGGTATTGTCCGTCGCTGGCAAGGACCGCTGGTGAATCTGGCGTTTCGATTCTGCAGAGACCGCAGTCGGGCGGAGGAAATGGCGCAGGAGGCGTTTCTACGCGCCTATCGTTCCCTTGACCGGTGGCGCCGGGAAGCGGCCTTTTCGACATGGCTCTTCGCGCTGGCCACGAACCTGTACTGTTCCGAATGCCGTCGGATTCCGGCGAGAACATTTTCCCTGCACGACATCGCGGAGCCAACGGACCCCCGAACTCTCGATGGAAGCCTTGCGCGCAAAAACCGGGAACGTCTCGTGCGGTGCGCGGTTTTCACTCTTCCGCCGAAATATCGGGAGGCCCTGATTCTCTTTTACTTTCACGACATGGACGTGGCCTCTACGGCGCGGAGCCTCGCCCTACCGGAGGGAACGGTGAAGGCGAGACTGTCCCGTGGGCGGGAAATGTTGCGCAGAAAACTTTCGCAGCGATTGGTAGCACTGCAACTGAGCAAGGAGGCGTGATGCGAGACGACGACCTGGATCGGATTCTCTACAAGGAGCAGAAGATCATGCCCTCGTCAGCCTTTGTGGCTTCGGTGATGGATGCCGTTCGACGCGAGAAAATGCCGCCGCCGCCGATTCCGTTTCCTTGGAAGCGCGCCCTGCCCGGCTTGTTTGCCGCCGGCATCACGCTCGTATCAGTTCTCGTCGCTGGCAGAACGCTGTTCATCCACGAAACAGCAACTCACCCACTCCCGGTCCAGTTGCCATCTACGTTTGCTGTGATCCTTGCAGGCTGGAATTCACTCGGCGCAAGTTGGATCGCTGTGGCGTTAGTCACGAGTGTCGCTTCCGTGAAACTGTCGATGCATTTCGCCACGCGCAAAAGATTGATCGGATAGGTCCAAAACGCCTGCCGCTCGGGAGCGGATCAATCGATCGAACTGATGAGGTGGTTTGAGTTACCGATGGGCTAATTTCGTCTGTTGACTGGAATTGGAAGAAACAGTTGCGCGTAGTTTTGATGCCATGATCCCAATGGAGCACGGCTGTCAGATCGTCCCTTACTTGTTGGAGATCACGAAGTTGACTGTGCTTACCTGATTACCGCTCACCGTCACAGATTTTTCCCACGTCTTCGGTTCCGAGAACAATGGGCGCTCGATGCTGCGTGCGGTTAGAGCATCGTAGGCGTGTTCCTTGCCGAGCAAATTCCAGCCTTCATGCCAGGCCACGATCTGATAGGTGCCCGACGGCACGTCGGTGAACTCGAAGCTGCCGCTTTCGTCAGTCACGGCGTAGTAAGGATGCGAGACGACCATCATTTCGGCATTCATCCAGACATGGCCACCGTTGCAGCGTAGATGGACCAGCCCGGGCGTAGACATGGCGCGCGTGGTTACGCGGTCCGTGAAAGGAAACGGCAGGTTGAAAGTGGCCGCGCCATCCATGTGGATGGTATGCAAGGTCGCATCGGAACTCATCATGCTCAGGGTGGCGTTTTGTGGAACCAGCAGAATGTGAGGGATGTAGCGGCACTGTTTCTGGTTGAGATGGCGCCGCTGTTCCGGCAGTTCCAGCGCCTTGCCGCTGGTGATGTTTTTCAAGTAGACGATGGTGTTGGCCACGCCTCCTTGCGGCCCAACGATGAGCCGCTCTAGATCTCGAGTCTTGACAGAGTCAGGATCGCAGATCTGGGGGTCCTTGGTGATCGGGAAAGTCGGGGCGTGCGGGGATAGCCCGGCCCATTGTACGGTGCCGGAAATGGTGCCCCCGTCGGTGACCGTAGTGACTTTGTAGTCGCTTTGCGCGAACGCCACAGCCGTGGCAGCAAAGAAGGTTGTAAAAAACAACGATCGTGAAACAAATCGGCGCATACCCGTCCCCTTAATGCTCTCGGCTACCGGCGTTTGTCGCCCTCACTCCGCCAGAGCATGAGATTTGGCCGTACAACTTGCTCCGTACCCATTAACCTGCGTCCGCACTTGCAGGAGATTCCGCGCTGGGCCGGACCACATTCCAGGGACAGTATTTTCTGTTTGCGGGTCTTTCACTTACGGTTTCAACGGGGAGCCGTTTTAGAACGACGGACTTGTGGTTGAAATCACCTTTAGAGTGCGCTCATCGGAGAGGGGAGTCGAGATTACCAATGTCACAATTTCTCGAAGTTGCAGAAAACAGCTGCGGCTCACACGTCTCTCGGATGGCGGTAACACCGACCTCCGGCAAAGGGACTCTGGGCACTCGGTGGTTCTATTTTCAGCGCGGAGGTCGTACTCAGAGCCGATCGGAGCCGAACGTATGAGATGAACCTAAGCTCTGAGCAAACCATTCGGCGACGGGGCGTACGCGTACCAGCGCTTGAACCTCGTGACGAGAGGGAATGCTTACGGACGAAATATCAAGGCTTCAAACCGGACCTGGGAAATTCGTCCGTCCGGCATTATAGGGGGCCTCGGAAAACGTGGCCATGACGGAATTGCGAACCCGCCTCGTGACCGAAAGGGTGAGAGTGCTAACCCTCCGCCTAAGCAAACGCGTCCGAGTTCTATGCCAACCACTGACATGAAATCGGGCGGGGATGAATGAAATTGATTCCACGACAATGTCGGGTTCAGTGCCGAGTAGGCTTGGTGGTGCCAACTAGGACGAGGTCGTGCGCCCTTGGGCCTTCTTGAAGCACAAGACTTCCTCCTCCGCTCGCAGCCAATCATCCGTTGCGTTTCCAGTCCCACCGCCACGTCTTTGATACAACTCATATGCCCGTTGGCGGATTTGCTCTTCGATTTTGGCATCGGTTAGGTTTGATCGAACCAAGATCGGCAGGCTGGCACCCATGGGGGAGTACCTACCCTTAGAATTCTGCTCACGACCCGTGCACGGTCGCAACGCGTCCATATGAATGGTGCGAGCAGACGTAGGTCGCGGATCCCTGGCGGGAAGGGGAGCGATTGCCGAAACGCTGTTTTCGCGGTTAGATAGTGCCAAGAGCTGCTTGATGATTTCTCCTTTTTCCCGCTTCTCTACCCTTTTGGGCTTACGCCCGCATGTTTTTGCCAATATAGCGAGCACTGGCAGCGCTGTCATAAGTCCGATGAGTAGGATACTAATCATCTACGCCGTTCGCTTGGTATGTGGTCAAAGTAGTGGTTCAAGACAGGATTGTGCGCTTGCTGGAGCGCTGGGATGTAGGTTACCGAAGTTCCTGTCCCGAACTCGTCTTTGCTGTGTCCTGATGACGAGCTTGGTGTCGCCGGATCGAGTCACATTCATTATGTTGCGGCATAGTTTTTGTCAGGGAACTGATGACTGCTTTCTGAGGTGATGGTCGAAAACGTGGGCTAAACCGTTGAAAACACGTAGTGGCCTACCCTCGTTTTCATCAAGTTTCGCGGGCCGCAGGCCCTGGATAACAGTTACGCCGGTTCGATAGGCCAGTCTTAGGTGGGCAATGGCTTCCTATTCGTTTCTGGTCCCGCAAGGAGTCACGATCAGCCCGAGAAGATAGATTAGCGACGTGACGGGCCGCAGCCGCCCCAATGCGACCAAAGAATGAAATCATCCAGTCGGCGCTGACCCTATTTCGAGAGTGGCAACGAGCGGTCCAATGACACTCGGCGCGTTGGCGGCACAACCGCTGCCTTGGAGGCGAAATACCGTATCGTCACATCTGCTCCGAGATGTACTTCCTTATACGCGAGTTGTACTCGCGGCGTTGCACGTGTGGGGGTGAAATGGCGTATGGTCACATCTTCAGCAATGTAGTCGACTTCATTCGGCCCGACCTGCACCCGCCTGAATGCGGGGCTCGGCGCCTTAGGCTTTGCTCTTCCAGCTACGGCGGCTTGCGCCCTCAGCGAAAGTGGCGGCTTTGCGGGTGCGAACAAAATCTCCTGCCCAGCAGCATTCGATCTCTGTGGCGACTGCGAGGCACCCACGGGTGACGCAGGACGCAGGTCGTATGGAATCCAGCGACTCGCGATTATGAGCACGGCAATAACTGCTGCAATTGGGCTTAACCGGAGATTGTGCGGGCGGGAGTTAGGAGATATCGACTGCTCGGCGGCTCTTCTCCCACTGACCCTTGTCCTCCAAATTGAAGCGATTATTTCGAACACGTCGAGCAGACCGAACCAGAGTAGTCTTGCAACCACGATCGAAGGAATCAGGGCAATTGCCAGGACAGCTAATAGCGTTGCGCTCCGGAGAGTCAGAGCGAAATACGCTAGCGTGCCAGGAATCATCAGAAGCGCGAAAAGCACGAAACCAATCCCGAGTTGCCGAATCCGCTGTTTACGTTCCCAAGTGGTTAGATCGTCCCATTCTGCGGCTCCGCTGAGATATTTTCGACCGCACTGGCATACATGCCACATCGGGCGGAGCGGTTGCCAAAGGGGTGCTCTGTCGTGATGCAGGTTTTTCGTCACGTCCCTGCCACAGTTGTCACAGAAATAGACCTCTGCGCGGTTAGGAAAGCGGCTCGCCGGAAGTCGTGAAATGGTCTTTGGGTCAATGGTCTCCACTCAAGTACCTCTCACACTCATTAACCACTTGTGCTAACGCCTTGAGACCGCCATCTGACACAAGCTGAAGGGTCGCAGTTTCGGCGAATCGCTTCAAGGGCTCCTCCACGTGACAGGCAAGTCTATCGTATGCGGGGCAGGGCTCATCGATCATCTCCAATTGTTTTAGCAACTCCGCAGTCCTTGCAGAACGTTTCCCGCACGCCTTCGCTTCCTCTTCGGTCATCTCGACAAATGCGGCCTCTTGCATAGCAGTGCTTTGCTAATCGCTTAGTCTTGTGATCTGCATTGTCAGGTGTTCAATGAGCAAGGGACGATTCAGAGAGGCGATTCGGGACATCTTGAGCACCGCCTTTAGGCCCCAGTTAGAATCGCCAATAACGCATTGGGTTGGTTTGCAAGAAAAACTGATTCCGTACATGCTTTGCCCTATTGCGTCCGATGGATGCGAGTTGGTAGCCTCCCCGACAGTTGAGCTAATTGAGCGCATTGCATGAACGAACTACAACGCTGTCCGTACTGCGTCGACGCTGATGAGTTGCCTTCGATGATTGCTCTTTCAGACGGAAGCAACGTTTGCCGGAAGTGTGGGCACGTTGCTGCTCCCCCTGATTCCGCGATTGTCTGTGACTGTATCCAATGTTTGGATACCCGAAAGCCACAGGTTGCATAGGGTAAGTGTTGATGAATCTCTATATCGCTCATTTACCCTGAGTCAAACTAGTTTTCCTCGCGCTCACTTGTGCATCGCCTGTGGGTGTTGAAAGACTCCTGTGAGTGAAATTGACCAAAGCAGAATTGCGCTTTGGGATGCTCTACAAACGACTTTCCCGGTTTTCTTAGCATCTTGTATCACCAAAAAGTTTGCTATTTGGAAGGAAGATGGAGTTTTTCAACACCCACGCCGGTTTGCATCAGTTACCGCCCTTATCCCAATTCATTTCACCTTCGAGAGCAGAATCAGTTCTCCCTTGGAAATGGGGACCTTGGTTGTGTATCCAACCACTTGGGAGCTTTTTCGTGGCACATCCCGTGTAAGTGCGCTGACCTTCATGCTGGTAATCGTGATGTCCTTATCCGTAATTTTCCTTCCGGCGCCAAGGTCAGTCGTTGCCACCACGACATCGATTCGTTCATCCGTTTTGAGCAAGATGCAGCCAGTAGAGGCTAATGCCAGTACCAACGTCAGAACCGTTCGTGACCACTTCATGGCAGCCTCCCTTTTATGGCCTGACATTGTAAGCCACCTCCAGCCTACCAAGTTCCTTTCCGCGCTGCATGGTCACTTCTCTTGAGGAGGTCTCCGCTCAACAACTGTGGCAAAATCCCATTTCGCTCGTCCTGCGTTTTGATTCGAAGCCTGTCGAACTCCCCTCGCCGCAGTTCACAACGGCTTTAGATTCTTGAACCTCAAGTCTGAGAATTTATCTCTCAGAGTTTTAAGCGGCAAGCAAATCGATGACTTGTTGGATGGAAGCGTCGGCTTTTTCATAAGCGGCTTGGAGTTTGCTGGCAGGAGTGTGGCCTGGTGTGGGTTTACGGTGGAAGAGGCTGTTGGCCAATGGGCCACAGACGCGCTGGTGGAAGAAAGTGAACATGAGGGCGACGCGGGTCCCTTTATCGGTGAGCCGGTAGGCGTAACGGGAGCTGTCGCGCTCCAGTAAGGCATGGGTTTTGAGTTTGCCCAGGTCATAGCGGAGTTGGGTGAGGGTGTAGTTTTCTGGGGTGAGTTGGAAGGCGGAGAGGATGGCTTGGTGGATTTGACGGGAGCGCCATCCGCCGAGTTGGGTGCCGCGGTGGAGCAGGACTTCCAGGAGACGGAGCATGCGGGTGTCATGGATCTTGATGCCGGGGATTTTGGTGTTTCCCGAGGGGATGGGCAAAGCCAGACGCTCGAACAGGGGAAAGTCGACGTGGACATCGAGAGCTTGGGCCTCGAAGGCAGCGAAACGATCGGCAACGGCGGCCAGGGTTTGACGAACGGTTTCCAGGTTATCTAAGGATTTTTTCAGTCCGAAGTCATGCAGGTTGTTGCTGAGGACCTCCAAGCGTAGGAAGGTAGAGAACTTCTCGTACATGCGGAGCACAGCAGTTTTGGCGCAGGCGCGCAGCACATGATGGCCATGTTCCATTCTTTCCAAGACGGTGGCCAGTTTGCCTCGGATTCTTTTGTGCAGGCGAAAGCCGAACATCTGGGAGAGTTTGTCGGCGGAGAGACGAACAGTCCTAAGTCACAGGAGCGCTCAAAAAGTTTGTGGATGGGAGAGTTCCGGCGGAAGATAAAGTTGCGACAGTATTCGACTTGCTGCAGCGAGTAATGACGGCTGAGATTCATGGCGGCGCGGTCTTTTTTGAGAGAACTTCGGCCCTACCACCCAGGTCCAATGATCGAGCTGCTTATGAATGGTCTGGGGGCTGAGACGGTCGGCGGCCGCCTGTAAGGCTTTGGGGTCAGCCACCCAGAGAAAGGCGTTGTCGTCTTTCCGAAACTGCACCCCGGCACGGAGCAGTTCGCCTTCGATGAAGGAATGGCCATTGAGGTAGTAGGTGATGGAGAAGGGCAGGAACGAGCCGACGCATAAGGCAATCGACCTAGCACTTCATCGCGAACGTAAAAGTAGTAGTGAGTGTAGCGGGAGCGCTGTCGGGCGAGAATGCGGTAATGGGGATCGGCGACGGGAAACCTGGGAACGGCGGAGCGGAACGACGGTCCCAGTTCCATACTCTTCAGGATGAAGTAAACTCCGAACTGATTCCGGCGCTCCAGTCGTCGTAGGTGGGGACGAACGTAGTCTTCCTTGCGGACGCCCTTCTCGGCCCACTCCATGGGGATCGTACTTTTCTTGGCAAAGGCCTCCACCCAGCGATGGTAATCGTCGGTTCGCTGCCGCAGGACTTCTTTGCTGATGGTCTCCACCTGGTGGATGTCGTGGAAGAAGTAGACGATGTTCTCCGGGCGGGTGAGTAAGGGCAAATGGCCGAGGATGACGATACGATCGAAACAGTGGTATACCAAGGCCAGCAGGCTGCCAAACAGCTTTGCAAAGGTCTCCATCGGTTCCTTCCTTTGACTTTGCTTCGAGAACAAAATCATCGGACAAAGAACCGATGGAGGTCAAAATTTCAAATATGTTTGGGTGGCCCTAGCGGTCGCCTTTGGCGTGGACAGACTTTCTCCCATTCGTTGCCGCGCCCCCCTGGCTGGTCGTGGCGCCAGTGATTCTGCACCAGTGGCGCCGAATTCGACAGGCAAGGCGGCAGGGCCAAGTCGAGAGCCGAGGAGATGCGATCCACGTTCATCGTGTTCCTCTTTTGCGACCGCAAAGGTCGGATTTCTATTTGCTGAATGAGGAGCCGAGATCCTTGATCTGCGAACTCCTTTCTGAATCCGCGGTGGGACGGACCGGTTTTTCCCGCTCACTTGTTTAGAAGCGACGTTCTTTGGGGAAGTCTCTCAAGAAGAATAAGAATTCTGGAAAGGCGCCGGTTTGTTTGTCCTGATTTCGTAACAAAACTCAGACAGTTGCCGCTCTCAGCTATTATTATGTGATCCGTATATGCTCACGCGACTCAAGCAGACCTCCCCCGCCTGCCGTCGAGGGAGGAAATCATGGCTGATGATTGTGACGCCAGTTCGCCTTCTGAAGGCCGAAAGTCCACTTCTCACTCCGAGAAGCCCAGCGTAAAACCCAAGACCTCCTGGGTTCTTCCCGTCATCACTGTCGCCGTTCTGGCCTCGGCCTTCTGCGTCTATTACTTCGTTTACGTCGCGGCGCAGCGCGAATATCTGATCAACCGAAATTTTCGGTCTCTTGCGGTGCTGGGCGACCAGGTCCAGGCGCTGGTCTCCATTCATGGCAGCATTCTTGAGTTCAGCGCCGATTTGGCGAACAGGAAGCACGAGGATTTGAAGCAGTTTGTCGTGCCCCGGATTGAGGACATCTCGAAAGAGAAAGCCGAGATGGAAAGCGAGGCGCTGAAGGACTATTTGAAGTACCTGGCGCCAAGTTTCGAGTTGCCAGAGGACGAGGAGACCCCCGTCAAGCCGGCCAAGTCCGGATCGAGACTAAAGGTGCAACGACGGAACGGACGCTGGGAGTTAGTCTTAGCCGCGCGTAGACATGAAGACTCAAAGAAAGAACGCGTCGGTCGAAAAGATTATGTCGGTTCACTGGAACTAAGCGGCGTGCTGACGCCTCTCGTCGGCTCCCTGCCGTTTGATGACATCCTCCTGGTTTCAAAAGACGGAACCATTGTGTACCAGAGCAATAGGGCCGGCCCGCAGTTCACCACTCTCACCGATCTTCTGCAAGCCCAACCCGAGGTTGCAACCGCCAACTTGCCAAGCAGTGCCGCAGAGACCAAACAGGAGACGAAGTCAGACGAAAGCGGCGCAGACACAGAAGGGCCCTCGGGCAAACCTGCGGAGCGCCACTCACCTCCGGCGTCCGGACGCGACGAGGGCACCGGTCACGGCGCCGTCAATCGGAACTCGGATCAGGCGTGGCGGAACAAGTCCATCCACTTGACCGATGTCCTGCTCGCCGGCACCCGTTACAAGCTTTTCCTTCAACCGGTGCTGCTCGACGTCTTCAACGACGAAGCAACCCAGGAAGAACCAGCGCAAGAGTGGGTCCTTTGCGGGCTCAGATCCTCCAAAACGTTGGAGTGGGAGGCCCTGTCAATTTCTTCCACCTCCATGGTCTGGTTGACGGCCCTGTTTCTTGCCATTCTGATGAGCGGCCCAATTCTGAAAATTCTTTTCCTCAACCGGCGGGAGCGATTACGCCTCCGCGAACTTGGCTTCCTGGCGCTCTTCCTTGTTCTGCTGACCAGCGTCTTCACTCTATCCGGGCTCAACGCCGTCGGCTTTCCTCTGAACGACGACACCGAACAGCAGTTACAACGTCTTGGCGGCACTCTTTCTCACAACATACATCAAGAACTTAGCCAGATGCGGGAACAACTGGAGCAGTGGTGCAGCGCGCCAGACCTTCGCGACGACCTCAAGTTAGTGGAGAGCGGCACTTCGGAAGTGATTAGGAGGAGGTCCACTGCCGCCGGTATTGCTCGCAAGACCCCTACCGCGAACGCCTACCACTTCGTGAACAACGCGTTCTGGACGAACGATGACGGAATGCAAATCGTCAAGTGGAGTACGAGCGGATATCTCACACCCATGATCGATCTGTCTCGCCTCCGGGTCTACACTCAACCAAGATCGACCTACCTCGACAACCAGGCCCCGGCCTTTCACTTCGATTCGACTCTGCCTCCCAACAAGCTCGAATATCTTGCCGCCATGATCATGAGCACCGGGGAGTGCAGTCAAGGCCTCCTCAACTCCGGCATCCGAGAGGATGTAAGAAACGGGTCCGCGTTTCTGACTGCCGAGCCTCTTTCCCTGATTGACCCCATTCTGCCCTTCGGTTACGGATTCGCCCTCTTCGACCAAAGCGGCCTGGTCTTGTTCCATGCCGATAAGACCAGAAACCTCCACGAGAATTTCCTTCAGGAGACGGATTGGAACAAGCAACTCTATGCCCAGGCTTTCGGCCATTCGACCCGCAGTTCCCTGACCATCAAGTATCTTGGCCACGATTACCAGGCGAACGTTCTGCCTGTTACCGGCGTTTCTCAGGCGCCTTGGTCCCTCATTGTCTACCGGGACCTGACCAACGTCCGGACCCTTAACCTGCAGGCGACGACGATGGTGGCAACCTTGCTGTTGGCGATTCTGGCGGTCCCCTTCCTCGCCATCGTGATTTGGTGCGTCATCCGCCGGCCCGGGTTTGCACCCGAATGGGTATGGCCCAATCGCGCCCGCATGACCACTTACGTCTATCTAATTGTCACCTACGCCCTCCTGATTATCCTGTTTCTGTTTTTGGGTTTCACCGGCCCCAGCGAACAAAACTTGATCGCCTGCGCCGTCATCCCTTTCACCGCTTTTTTTCTGACCGTGTGGTGTATTCGCGCATATGCTCCAAGGCCCGAGAGAGTGGTGACGCCGATCGTAGAGGGATCTCGCTCCGCTCTCGCAAACATCGCCATGTTGATTGCCCTGGCTTTCCTGCTGACGGCGATTTGGCGGCTGCCGTATTTGCGCGCATTTACCTTTTTAGTTTTCTTCCTGGGAATGGCTGCGCTCCCTCTGCTTGACCGGCCGCCCCACTCTCTGGCCATTTGGTTAAAACACCTTTATCGACACACCGTGGAAGAGTATCTTTCCTCGCGCCCTGAAATGGATTCGAGTGTCTGGAGGCGGTGTTACCTTCTGACTATCCTCTTGTTGCTTCTTCTGGTTGGCGTTCTGACTCCTTTGGCGCTGTTCCGCGTCAGCCTCAACGTGGAGCGGGGACTAAGCATCAAACGAGCGCAACTGCACCTGGCTTCCGCCTTGAATCAACGCCTGATGTCGACGATCGAGCGCTGCAAAGATCAACCGGGCATCGATCAACTCGGCGGCGACGCCTGTGCAGAATTCAAGAAGACCGACAGTCCCGCATGGCGCTCGATCGTCCTCGACCCTCTGTTCCCCACGGATGGCAAGCTCCCGGTTCGCGAACATTCGTCCAACCAGCAGCGCCACGACCTTTACGCCGGTTGGTTCCACAATCTCATCTATGCATTTCACCATGACTACAACCAGACGGCCGCGGAGATGTTAGGCGTCCTTTCTGACCGCGTCGATTCCAAACCCGACAACGTCTCCGACTGGTTTTGGAACAATGACGGATCGACCGTGACCCTTCGCTGGCACGGCGTCCATTTGCCGGAAAGCGGAAATGCGCCGCCCAAACCAGGGGAACTCGAACACGATTTCGTGATCAGTTCCAGCATCCCGCCTTCTTCCGGCGCCCAGATCTTGTCCGGGGCAACGGTAGCGGTTGTCGTAATCGTAGCGATCGGCTTCATTGTCTGGGCCCTCGCCCGCCGCATTTTCCTTTTTCATGTCGCCCCGTTGAAAATCACCGGCGCGCTGAGGGCGGCCGAATTAATTCGCGAGGGTCACAATATCCTCATTCTTGTGCCACCCGTTTCGGACTGGCGGCTCGAGGCTCAAAAATCAACCCTCGACCTGAGGGAAATCGCCGCCACTCCAAAATGGGCCGAAGAGTTCGACCTGGACAAGGTGCCCGCGAATGCTCTGATCGAAATCCTCCATTTCGAACACAGTTGGAACGATCCTGAACTCGACAATCAAAAGTCCATTCTCCTCCAGCGCCTTGAAAAGACAGAGAACACCCAACTCGCCGTCATCATGACCGTCGCTGCCTCGTCGGAGGACTACGGCCGCATGTTCCCCACTCTCGAGCTCGTTGATCTTCGCGAAGAGCCTTTCCACTGGCTGAAGCAGTACGAGGGTCCGGCGCGCGACTTTATATGGAAAGAGTGCGGCCCCATGGCTGCCCTCTGGCCCATCGGCGCGCAACTCGCCGAAGACATTCGGAAGGAAAACATTTTCTCCGAGGAAACAGTTGTCTCCGAGATCCTGGAGCGGGCGGATGGATATTACCGCTTGGTCTGGAAGGAATGTTCAGAAGAACAGAAATTCGTCCTCACTCAACTTGCCGAGGATGGACTGCTGAATCCAACCAATGGCAGGGCCATTCGCCAGTTGGTGCGCCAGGGTCTCATCACCACGGACCCGCAGTTTCGCCTCATGAACGAGAGCTTTTGTCGCTTCCTCCGTTCCGCGCCTTCCGTGGGTTTGAAACAGCAGTGGGCACGCGAATCGCGGCTGAGCGGCTGGGGAAAAATGCACGGCGCCTTCCTCACCACCATGATTCTCCTCGGCGCCTTCTTGCTCACCACCCAAAACGCCCTGTGGCAATCTTCCGCCGCCTACGTCACGACCGCTCTGGGCGCACTCGGCACCCTGGCCAAGCTATTCAACATGTATCGCGGCGGCGCGACCACAGAAAAAGCTGGTTGAACACCTTGCACGGGCACGAAGTAGGCTGCCCGATGCTTCGCGATTTTCGAAGCATGGGCACCACGAACGATAGCACTAGGCCACTTGTCTCACTACAGGGCTTGCCCGCCTTTGCGCCATTCCCTGAAGTGGGTGCCCCACTCTTTCGCGTTCTTTGCCAAAGGGTGGGCGGCAGTTAGCGGTAAGTTCCACTGACCTCTCGTTGAGTCGATCGCCAATCCCGCGCTTTGAATATCACCGCTGCAGAAAATATTAAGTCACGCAGCCGCCGCGAATCGCGCCTCCGTGGCGGAGATGAAACGGTCAAGCCTGTAGCGTGATCACAGCAGCACTGCCCGCCGGAACGCGAACTTGCGGCGTTCGGTGAGACGTGCTGACCTCCTCCGGAAGGGTAGGCTTCCATAAACCGGCAGCGGATACGCTTGCGCCGCCTAAAGTTACGCCGGATTTGCTTTCCAACGAGGGCCCTGAGAGACGGACAACCGATCCAGTCCGAAAAGACGCGGAAGCACCTGCGTCGATGACCACTACACCATCCCATTTCGGTTCCTTATTAATCAGGGTCAGAACGGTCCGATCCTTGGTCGGCTGCGTTGCGTAAGCGGAGATGTTCCTGCCTCCCGTATCGATAGTGCTCCCCATGATGCGGCCGACGCCAGCCCGGGCAAAAGCGAGCATCCCGTAGTATTCAGGAGTTGCCCAATAGTGTCCTTGCTCATCGTCGCCAATTGGCGAGTAGGAGCTGATGAATCCTCGCTGGTTCACTCCGGTTTCCATATTCACCCCAGCGCAACCCGCAGAAGCCAGAGTGAACATAAACTCAAGCACCCAGAGCCCGGCGCCAACAGTGTCGCTGACCCCAGGTTTGCCACCGCCCGAAAATGAGTTCGTCTCACAGATACGGTATGGGACGCCCGAAGACTCCGCGGCGGCCCTGAGTTTCGCAAGAATCGGCGCAAGCTTCGGATCGGTGTGGAGTAGTTTGTCAAGCGTACTGGTAGGATTCTGGCCCTCACGATAGTAGTGGTGGGTCAGAAGCTTAAGGTCTTTTCCCTCGTCGGTGGCAAACCTCGCGACCCACTCGGTCGCCACTGCTACATCCGGTCCGGCAAAGTCAATGTTCGGGATGGCCTTCCGCAGAGCATCTCGGTGTGTGCGGTATTCGCGAACATAGTCGTCATAGCTATAACCCGCGTGGCGATGACCTTGATGGGAAAACAAGTCAGGCTCGTTGCCGATTTCAAAAGTGAGCAGATGTTTCTTCGCCGTCGCTGTTACCGCCTTTGCCTCGTCAATCGCGTTTTCCAGCCCGCCGTTGCCGAGATTGAGTCCCCAAATCAGCGTCCACCCGGTTGCATCGAGAAAAGAGCCAAGCTCCTGCAGCACCGCGTCGTTGACCACCGATCCTGCTTTTCCCTCCGGCGACGAAAGCGGGTGTCCGGTTGCAGAGTAAGAGGAATAGTCCGATGTGTTTCCACCAACGCGTATGACTCCACGCGCTCCCAAGGTCTTGACGAGTTGAACGTAAACCGAATTTTGAGCGCTGAGCAGGCCTGGACGCGCCACGGAAGAAATCTCGTAGCCGAGTCCCATGAAGCCCGGTGGAATAACAGCAAGAGTCCGCGCCGGTTCAAGTGTGACGCGCACCTCTGCCTCACCTGCCGCAGCCTGGATAGCCCCGTCGAAACCCGACTCGGCGATTGCAGCCGCGACCATACCCACAACTCGCATCAAAAACGTGCGCCGATTCATTGTCTTTGCCAACGATGAAAGATACCAGATCGGCCAAACAAACCTGCATCGGGGAACGTTGTCAAAGAATGAGAAAAGCGTACAATTGCCGCGTCCTCGAAGCCAACAAGGTGGAAAACTGCGCGGACATGTGAAGCCACTGGGCGATAGCCATGAATAAGAGGGCCTTTATCAAACTCATTGCCGCACTGGTCGCAAGCCCTGTCATTTCTCCTCTGCTGACTTGGGCTTCCAAGAGCAAACTGACAAATTGGGCCGGCAATCTGCAATACAGCACCGACCGCCTGTACACCGCCAACTCGCTTGATGCGGTGCGCAGTTACGTCAAGAAACAAAGCAAACTAAAAGTGCTTGGCACTCGCCACTGCTTCAACAACATTGCAGACAGCACGCATAGCCTTCTGTCCTTGAAGCCGATGGACAAGGTAGTTGAATTGAATTCGGAGGCTCACACCGTAACCGTCGAAGCAGGCATGTCCTATGGCCAACTTTGTCCGTACCTGCATGAAAAGGGCTTCGCCTTGCACAATTTGGCCTCGTTGCCCCACATCTCCATAGCCGGGGCGTGCAGCACCGCAACCCATGGATCAGGAGAAAAGAACGGCAATCTCTCAACCGCCGTTTCAGCCCTTGAGATCGTCACTGCGTCGGGCGAGGTGGTTAAACTGTCACGCGCGCACGACGGCGAAGCGTTTCGGGGAGCCGTAGTGGGCCTTGGCGCGCTTGGCGCAATCACCAAGGTCACACTCGATATCCAGCCCACCTACATGATGCGGCAATACGTGTATGAAAACCTGCCGTTCTCTGCCCTGAAAGATCACCTCGACGCCATCGAATCCAGTGCGTACAGTGTGAGCCTTTTCACAGATTGGCAACAGCAGCGTATCAACGAAGTGTGGATCAAAAGCCGCGATGACCAAGGCCAAGCCTTCGACGCCACCCCGGAATTCTTCGGGGCGAAACGAGCCACCAAAAATCTTCACCCGATCGCAGAACTTTCCGCCGAGAATTGCACGGAGCAAATGGGTGTGCCCGGCCCGTGGTACGAACGCCTTCCGCATTTTCGCATGGGCTTCACCCCGAGCGCCGGCAAGGAGTTACAGTCAGAATACTTCGTCCCGCGCGAGCATGCCGTCGAGGCAATCCTGGCCGTCGAACGACTGCACGACCAGGTCAGTCCGCACTTGCTGATTTCGGAAATCCGCGCCATTGCCGCCGACAATCTATGGATGAGTCCATGTTACGAGCAACCCTGCGTAACCATCCACTTCACCTGGAAGCAAGACTGGCCCGCGGTCAGCAGACTCTTGCCCGTAATTGAAAAAGAATTGGCTCCATTTCACGCCCGCCCCCATTGGGGAAAGTTGTTTACCACCCCGCCCAGCGAACTGAAATCCATCTACAAAAAGTTGCCCGACTTTATTCAAGTGAGCCAGACCTACGATCCGCAGGCCAAATTCCGCAATCAGTTCCTGGACACGAACATCTTCGGCTAGGAAAGTGGTGGCCCACCTTGCACCGCCACGATAAGGCACCACGGAACGGAACTCTACGTCCACCCGTCATTCTGATCTAACCCCTAGCCCCCTAACCCCCAGCCGTTTCTGAACCTCGATTGAACTAGGATCGGTTCCGTGCAGTCGGGGCGCGGCGGGTATTGTCTTGCAGGGTTCACACCAAAGCTTTTCTATTTTCGCACTTGCAAATGTTATTTGCTTTTATGGTAATCTTGTATCTTAATAGCTACAAGATGAAAAACGATCCCAAAGGTTCGGTCGCTGCTCGCTGGCGCCAGCAGAAGTTTCAACTTCTGACCCGCTATCCCATCCCTTCCGACTTGTTGCCTGGTTCTCTCACCATGAACCGCACTCGTTGCGGCAAGCCTTCCTGTCACTGCGCCAAAGGCGCAGGCCATGAAGCCTGGACTTTTACCTTTATGTCAGGAGGAAAACATCGCGTGGAACGCATCCCCAAGCTCTGGGTCGACCAGGTACGCCGGCGGGTGGATGCCGGTCGCGATTTTCAGAACGCGGTGCGCGAAGTCCTCACCGCCAATGCCGAACTGCTGATTCTGGCCCGTAAACAGGAGTCCAAACACCGTCGCTGACCATGCCTACGCCGCCTGCGCTGCTCCGTTTCGTCTTGCATCGTCTCGGCCTGCAGCGCTATTTGGCCAAACCTGGGGATGGGCGACCGCAACCGATCATCGCCGCACGAGTCCTGCTCTGGGCGATGCTGGTCGGACGGATCTTGCGCGAGATTAGCTTTTACGGGATGGAACAGATCGTGCGGGTTGCCGGCTGCCGGGTCCTAGGTCTGGAGCAGTCGTTCAGCCATGACACTCTCAGCTACTTCGTCGAACGATTAGATCCGGCTACTTCCCGCGCCGCTCTGCTTGAGGTGATGCGCCACGCCAAGCGCGGCAAAGCGTTTCAAGATTGTCGTTTTATCGGACTCGCTCTGGATGGCACCGGGGCGGGGCGGAGCCAGCAATCCCATTGTGCCTGGTGTCGTCCGATTCGCGATGCCAAGCACAAGGTGATTGGGTACCATCACAAACTGGTAACCATCAGTGTGGTGGGCACCGGTCTGACCT